>ERZ1740070.448-NODE-448-length-28623-cov-7.915325_pt1 | contig 28623 bp, 26 predicted proteins | sample MGYA00581734_ERZ1740070 | MGnify/ENA primary metagenome ERZ1740070 (study PRJEB43018, sample SAMN04849744) | marine metagenome | isolation source: floating plastic debris | place: Pacific Ocean | collected 2008-09-01 | study: EMG produced TPA metagenomics assembly...
GAAATTCAGACCAGACCCGAGGCGCGTTATCAGTTGGAACCGTCTGACCTGTCTGATGTTGACTATCAGGGCATTATGGTTGCCTCACCGGCCAATCCAACCGGAACCATGCTGGGCAAAGCGGCGCTGACTGATCTGATTGAGGCTGCGCAGGCTAAGGGGGCCAGCTTCTTATCAGACGAGATTTATCACGGGATCGAGTATAATCAGAAGGCGATTAGCGCGCTGGAGATCAGCGACGATGTTTGCGTGATCAATTCATTTTCCAAATACTTCAGCATGACTGGATGGCGCGCGGGGTGGTTGGTGTTGCCCGAAGGCAATGTGCGTCAGGTCGAACGGTTAGCGCAAAACCAGTTCATCTGTGCGTCTCACGCAGCACAAGTGGCAGCGTTGGCAGCAATGGACGCACCAGAGGAGTTGGAAGAAAACATGAGCGTCTATCGGGCAAATCGTCAGATGATGCTGGACGGTTTGCCAAAAGCTGGATTTGACCGCATCGCACCGCCGGATGGTGCGTTTTACGTCTACGCGGACGTCTCACACATCACGACAGACAGTCGCAGTTTTGCGAGGGACATTTTGGATGAAGCGGGTGTCGCTGTGACACCCGGGCTCGATTTTGATCCAAAGCGCGGCGGCGGCACGCTTCGGTTTTCCTACGCGCGTTCAACGGCCGACATCGCCGAAGGTCTGACGCGTTTGCAGACGTTCATGAAAGCGCGGGGGCATTGCGCCTGACCTTGGGGCAAATTGTGGCGTTAGAATTGCATATTTGAAAAGAGAAGAAGCCCGAAATGTGCGCTGTTTCGGCAGACTGCGTTTCGGTGTAAGCTGTTGGTAAGGCCCATCGAGAGGCCAAGAGAATCAGGCGATGAGCGGTGTTTTGAAGCAGTTTTTAGCGGCTTTGCTGTGCGTGGTCTTTGCGCTTCCTGTTGCTGCACAGGGGTTCGGGGGGCTGTCCCGCTTTGAAGATGCACGATTTGAAGACCGCTGGCGCGGGGCGACGTTGCGCCTTGATCTCAGCCAGGGTGTTCCATGGCGCGTTTTCACCCTGTCGCAGCCCAACCGACTTGTTCTGGATTTTCGCGAAGTCACTTGGGGCGACGGCGTCCAGCCCGACATGATCGACAGTGACCGTTTCGGTCACGTACGCGTCGGCAGCTTTCGCCCGGGATGGTCGCGCCTTGTGGCGGATTTGTCAGAGCCGATGGTCATCAAAAATGCCGCTTTAACCCGCGATGACTCCATCGGGACGGCTGTAGTCTCAGTCGTGTTGGAACGTGCAGACCAACATGCTTTCGACATTGCCTCAGGCGCGCCCCGAGAAGCCGGGTGGGATCTGCCGGACGCGGTGGATGTGGCCAAGATCGCACCGCGCGATCCGGACCGCCTACGTGTGGTTTTGGATCCGGGTCACGGCGGCATTGATCCGGGTGCGGAACGCGGCGATGTGCGCGAAGCGGACCTGATGCTGACATTCGCGCGTGAAATGCAAGAAGTGCTGCGGCGGGCAGGTGGGTTCGACGTGTCCTTGACCCGCGACGGCGATTATTTTGTATCGCTTGAGGCGCGCGTGGCGCAGGCGCGGAATGCGCAGGCCGACCTGTTTATTTCGCTGCACGCGGATGCCTTGGCCGAGGGTGAGGCGCGCGGCGCAACGGTCTATACCTTGTCTGATGACGCCTCTGATGCGGCGTCTGCGGCGCTGGCTGAACGACACAACCGCGACGATCTATTGGCAGGCATTGATCTCACTCAGGCGGATGACCGAGTGGCCAATGTCTTGATGAGCCTTGCGCGCCAGGAAAACGCACCGCGCAGCAAAGCGCTGGCCACACAGATTGTTGGCGGCATCAAAAACGCGGTGGGTCGGGTGCATAAGCGCCCGTTGCGCAGTGCTGGGTTTTCGGTGTTGAAGGCAGCCGATATACCCTCAGTGTTGGTCGAGGTTGGATTCCTGTCGACCGAAGCGGACCTCAAAAACCTGAGCGACCCGATATGGCGTCAGGGTATGGCGGCTGGCATTCGAGACGGCATTATCGCGTGGCGCGATGAAGACGCCGCTTTGGCGCCACTACGTCGAAAGTAACCTTGCGTGATCGGCAACGCGACGCTGGTCAGGGCTGCAATGTGTTTTGACCATCAACCCCAAGTTTTGTAGGGGTAAACATAACCAGAACAGAGGCTCACACGTGATCAGGTTCATCTTGTCCATCTTCGGAGCGATTTTCACGCTTGTCACCATGGGTGCCATGATGGTGGCGCTGGCCGTTGGGGCTGTTTTCTGGATGTATGGCCGCGATCTGCCGAGCCATGAAAGTCTGGCGCAATACACGCCGCCGACGATCAGCCGGATTTATTCGGTCGAAGGTCGGATCATCGACGAATTCGCGCAGGAACGGCGTCTCTTTACGCCTGCAAATGAGATCCCCGATCTTGTGAAGCAGGCGTTCATTTCTGCGGAAGACAAGAACTTCTACGAACACCAAGGCTACGATCTGCGCGGTATCGCAGCAGCGGCTTTCGATGCTGTGGCGTCCGGCGGTCGGGATGTGCGCGGTGCGTCAACAATCACGCAGCAGGTGATGAAGAATTTCCTTTTGTCTGGCGATCGTCAGGTCGAACGCAAGATCAAGGAAATCATTCTCGCTTCCCGGATCGAGGACACGCTCGACAAGGAAAAGATCCTTGAACTCTATATGAACGAGATTTTCCTTGGTCAGAACTCCTACGGGGTGACGGCGGCGGCGCAGACCTATTTCAACAAACCGTTGACCGAGCTTGCCCCACATGAGGCTGCAACGCTCGCCTCTATGCCAAAGGCGCCGTCGCAGTATCATCCTGTACGCCGCAAAGAACGGCTTTTGGCACGACGCGACTTTGTGCTCGAAGAGATGTACGAGAATGGTTTCATCGACAAAGAAACCTATGAAACGGAAGTGGCGATGCCGCTCAAGTCGGTTCAGAACGGGGATTACGAACCGTTCCGTGCCGCTTTGCCTCCGCGAAACTATTTTACCGATGAAATCCGCCGTCAGCTCAGTGTCGATTTTGGCGAAGGTGAGTTCTTCTCGGGCGGCTTCAGCGTGCGCGCAACGCTTGATCCCGAGCTGCAGCTTGAAGCGGAAGATGCGTTGCAGCGTGCTCTGGAACAGTATGACCGGTCTCAGGGCGTGTGGCGTGGGTCAGGTAAGACGATCCCAGCCGATCAGTTGGCAGATGAGGCATCTTGGCGCGAAGCGCTCAGCAATACCGAGATTGCCCGCGACATCCTTTTGGAAAACCCTTGGTATCCGGCGGTGGTGCTTGAGATTGGGAACAACGATGCACGTATCGGTATCGAAGGTGTCGCCGACGATGAGGACGGGCATTGGATCCCCGCACGTGATGTCGAGTGGGCGCGAAAGCGCTTGGATGACGGCACGCTCGGCCGCCGCGGCCAGGTCGCAGGCGATTTGGTCGAGGTCGGCGATGTTGTTCACGTCCGCCGGATGACGTCGGATGACGATGGCAGCTTTATCCGCTGGACCCTGCGTCAGGTGCCACAGGTGCAGGGCGCCTTTATGGCGATGGACGTCAACACCGGTCGCGTGATCGCCATGCAGGGTGGCTTCAGCTATCAGAACTCTGTCTTCAACCGCGCCACGCAAGCGCAACGCCAGCCGGGATCGAGCTTCAAACCGTTTGTGTATGCCGCAGCTTTGGATAGTGGGTACTCACCGGCGACTATCGTGGTTGATGCACCGATTGAGATTGACACGCCACAGGGGGTATGGCGCCCACAGAACTCGTCTAACCGCTTTTACGGGCCGACACCGCTGCGCACTGGGATCGAACAATCGCGGAACCTGATGACAATTCGTCTGGCTCAAGAGGTCGGAATGGATGTTGTCGGTAGCTATGCCGAGAAGTTCGGCGTTTATGACAATATGGGCCGCGTGCTGGCGAACTCATTGGGGGCGGATGAAACGACGCTTTACAAAATGGTCGCCGCATATGCGATGTTTGCCAATGGCGGGGAACGGGTCGAACCGACGCTTGTCGACCGTGTGCAAGACCGCTTTGGCAATACGGTTTACAAACATGACCGCCGCACTTGCGAAAACTGCCAACTGGCTAGTCTGACACCGGGGCAGGGCCCCACCGTGCGAAGCGACCGGGAACGCGTGATGAACGCGGTGACGGCGTATCAGCTGACGTCGATGATGCAGGGCGTCGTCGATCGTGGGACAGCGCGTCGCTCGGTGAACTTGCCGGTGCCAGCAGCGGGTAAAACGGGCACAACCAATGATGCGAAAGACGTTTGGTTCGTGGGGTTCACGTCAAACATTGTGGCAGGGTGTTATATTGGATTTGACCAACCTCGCACACTCGGGCCATCTGCGTCGGGCGGCGGTATGTGCGGACCTGTGTTTAACGCATTTATGCAACAGGCCGTGGCCAAATACGGAGGCAGCAGTTTCCGGCCGCCAGAAAGTTGTGATTTCATCAATATTGACCGCAACACCGGGTCGCGTCTGTCAGATGGTGCTAGCGGAGATAACGTGGTGGCCGAATGCTTCCGCGAAGGCGAAGAGCCGATCTTTGGCATCCAGTTTGATGGCGGCTTTGCCATGGGCTCCAACTTTGAGCTTTATAGCTCGGATGGCGGAGCGGCGAAACAAGTGACGACGTCCAGCGGCGGCACCGCGATTGTAGGTCCCAAAGCGACCTTTGGCACGCTGAGCTCAGGCGGTCTTTACTAACCCAAACCGTAGCGTTGAGACATGCCGCGTCGCCTTGAAGGGGCGGCGGGGCTGGTCTATCACTCCACATCCAAACGTCGAGCATACAGGACCGCCAATGCGCGCTGAAATCCAGAACTTTGTTGATCAGATTGAGAAATCCCTGAACTTGCTTGAGCAGCGACTGGATTGGGAGACAGCGCAGCATCGTCTTGAGGAATTCAATGCGCGTGTTGAAGACCCGAACCTTTGGGACAATCCGGATGCCGCTCAAAAACTGATGCGCGACCGCCAGATGCTTGTCGATGCGATGGAGACATACACGTCGATCAAGCAAGACCTGTCTGACAATGTCGAAATGATCGAACTCGGCGAGATGGAAAAGGATGAAGAGGTTGTCGCGGACGCGGAAGACGCGTTGAAGTCGCTCGCGGTAAAGGCAGCCAAAAAGGAACTTGAAGCCCTCCTGGATGGTGAGGCCGATGGGAACGATACTTTCCTTGAAATCAATTCGGGCGCGGGCGGCACTGAAAGCTGTGACTGGGCGAATATGCTGGCGCGCATGTATGTCCGTTGGGCCGAACAGCGCGGATACGAGGTGGAACTGCAATCTGAGACGCCTGGTGAAGAGGCTGGCATCAAATCAGCCGCGTACAAAATCTCTGGTCCCAATGCCTATGGCTGGCTGAAGTCCGAAAGCGGCGTGCATCGCCTTGTCCGTATCTCACCTTTCGACAGTGCCGCCAAACGACACACCTCGTTCTGTTCTGTCTGGGTGTACCCCGTGGTTGACGACAATATCGAGATCGAGGTGAACCCAGCAGACATTCGCATTGATACCTACCGGTCGTCCGGGGCAGGGGGTCAGCACGTCAACACCACCGACTCGGCGGTGCGGATTACGCACAACCCAACCGGGATCGTTGTTACAAGCTCTGAAAAGTCACAGCACCAGAACCGCGACATTGCCATGAAGGCGTTGAAGTCGCGCCTGTATCAGTTGGAATTGGATCGCCGAAACGCCGATATCAACGCTGCGCACGAGGCCAAGGGTGATGCAGGCTGGGGCAATCAAATCCGGTCCTACGTCTTGCAGCCGTACCAAATGGTCAAAGACCTACGCACCAACCATGAAACATCGGACACCAAAGGTGTTCTCGATGGCGATCTCGACCCGTTTATGGCCGCCACTCTTGCACAAAACGTATCCGGCAAATCACGTGCCGAGGCGCAAGCCGACTGATCAACTCGGAAGGTAGAGGGGACTTTCGACGGGCTGCTAAATATTTTGGGCTAGCCCTGTCTTCTTGCCAAACACACTCCAAAGCGGTTTCAATGATGTCAGCCAGGCTGCTTTGGGAGGCACCATGAACACGGCACCTCAAATGGGTGTTCCCGCTTTGGGTACAGTCACCTTTGATATATTGAAGATCGCTCTGGCGCGCGGTTGGTCTGACATGAAGCGTGCACCAGGCTTTGCGCTTTTGTTTGCCGGGTTTTACGTTCTGGCCGGCTGGTTGATCCTGTGGGTCACATTGAGCACTGGCACGACGTTCTGGTTGGTTCTCGCCGCGATCAGCTTTCCGCTGATTGGGCCGTTCGCTGCCGTCGGCCTCTATGAGGTCAGCCGTCGCCTCGAATACGATGCGCCTCTCAAAACGTCAGAAATCCTTAGCGTGGTCGTTAACCAGTCGCGCCGACAGCTTCCGTCACTGTGTGCGATCATCGTGATGGTATTCCTTTTCTGGTTCTTCATCGCTCATATGATCTTCGCGCTTTTTTTGGGGCTGAGCACGATGACCAATATCTCCAGCTCGGCTGAGGTTTATCTGTCTGGAAACGGTCTGATGATGCTGACCGTGGGCACCATCGTCGGCGCGCTTTTCGCCATACTGCTTTATAACATCACAGTGCTTGCTTTGCCGTTGCTGCTTGATCGAGAGGTCGATTTCGTCACCGCAATGATCACGTCCTTTCAATACGTGACCAACAATTTTGTGGTAATGCTGGCTTGGGGCCTCTTTATCGCGGTGGTAACGTTTCTATCTTTGATCCCCGGCTTTCTGGGATTGTTGATCACCTTGCCGCTTCTTGGTCACGCGACTTGGCATCTTTACGATTTGGTAAAATCCGATGGTGATCTCAAAAGCTAGATCCGCCCGTGGGATGCCAGCCTGTCGCGCAGCGTTTCAGCCCGTGCGTCGCCCGCCTCCAGCGCAAAAATGTACGCATGAGTGAGAAAGAAACACGCCGCATCAACATCGTTTTGCGCATCTGCCGCCCGAGTATAGCCTTTGATCAGTGCCTGCCGATCATCGCGCTCATGCGCCGCAAGAAGCTCTTGTTCTAAACTGGTCGACACCGTTCAGGCGCGATGCTCTGCCAGACGTCCAGCGGCCCACCTGTGAAAGCAGTGTGTCGGGCCGTCCATCGCAGGGGAAAACCGGCCGCCGTCAAAGCCAGGGGCTTTGCGACCGCGCTGCATGCCTTCGACAACAAAGATGTCTTCTTCGAACACGATCTTCCACTGTTCGGCATTGCGCGTTCGCAAACCGGCATCCGTGTGTTCGCTGGCATAGTACAAATGAATATGCTCAACCGTTTGGCCGGGGCCTTGCGGTTGAAGAATAATCGCAAATGCATGGTCTCGGTGCACGCCCAGCAGGACGTTTGGATAGATCGCCAAATACTCCGCACCCGCGTCCCATTTAGGATCAAGGCCTGCAAAGTCTGAAAACGTATTGCCTTGGTCATCTTTCAGCTGCCGATAGACCAAAGTGCCTTGGCCGGACGTCGTGCCATCGTGTTCGATATTGTAATGATCCTCCAACCGCGAATAGCTGTTGAGCCCCGGATGTACCCACGGCAGGTGATAGCTTTCGCAGTAGTTTTCGATAGCGAGCTTCCAATTCCCGTTCACCGTGAGCGTGAACCGGCTGTCTTCGCCGCCATGATACATCGGTTTTTCAAAGTCCGCCCATCGGGCAATCACTTCGGACATTGCGTCCTCAAATGCTGGCGCGTCACCGGACAGGTTTATCCACACAACATCGCGCCAGATGTGGCTGCGCACTTCGATCAGGCCAAGCGTGTCGCGGTCAATGCCTTCATGTGTGTTGTGGCCCGGGCCGCCCACATGCGGTGTGGCGACCAGTTTGCCTTGTGTGCTGTAGCACCATGAATGGTAGGGACAGCGGATTGCCCCTTGGATGTTTCGTGCTTCCTCCACAAGGATCATACCGCGATGACGACAGATGTTTTGAAAGACCCTGACCTCACCGTCTTTGCCATGGATCAGGAGTAATGGGATGCCAAGAAACGTGATCGGAATCGCATCGCCAATCTTTGGCACATCAGAGGCCACTGCCAGACCCGCCCATCCTTTGCCGAATAGGGCATCGCGTTCTTCGTCGAACTTGGATTGGTCTGTGTAGTGCGCATTTGGCAGGCCGCGCGCCTGTGCAGTGGGTTTCTGAACATCAGCGAGAATGGGATCGATAACAGCCATGATAGCCCTCCGATGGCAGTGTCGCTGTGATGATGCCAATTGTCCCCACGTGCCATCGCGTCAATTCGCGACACGGAACGCCACACACCGACTTTGCGCCGCTCAGTTGAAGGGTTCGTCGATCCGCAGCTGGCTTCGCTGGTAGGGGACCAGATCATCTACAGTGCAAAACCCAGCTGTCCGCGCTGCAGCAAAAACCTTGCCTGAATCTGCGCCCAGATACTCATAAACAAGTCGCGCGATCCGTGATCCGGTCATGCTTTCGCGGACAGTTCGTACTGTGTACCCGACCCAATGGTTGTTCTGAAACGACGCGATCTGGGCCAGAAAGTTGAACGAGGTTGTCAGAGAATTCCGTCGACTGACCAAACCTGCGATACCGCCTTCCTGAGCCAATAAAAGCCCCCGAAATTCCCGTGTCTCGGATGTGGTTGGCAGGCCTTGTTGGAGCATCGCGCCTTTGGCCTCGTATCCGCGAATAAAAGCAGCACCATCTTTGCGATAGACATAGAGCAATCCCCGCACGAATAGAGTTTCATCCAGAAAACTGCGTCGGGCGAATTGGTAAAACCCACTTGGGAACATGGTTTCCGGTAATTGCGATACTCCGGGTGCCAGAAAGTCTGCAATTTCGGGATGGGTCAACAAGGCTCGGCTGTTTGTTCCAATCTCTTCGAGTGGCTCAAGAATGATACGAGCATCTACGTCAAAATAATTGCATATGCGAAATAGAACATCGGGGCGTGGAAAGCTTTCTCCTGACAAATACCGATTAAACTGCGTACGGTTGATCCCTAAATCCCGGCACAACGCCGAAATCGACGTCGTGTTCTGCGCAAGACTGCGTAGGTTTGCTCCTAAAGTATTTCGAAGCTCGGATGGTGTTGGCGGTGTCACATTCAGGCCCCTCCCAAGGCGGACCGTCTGTTAGATGACAAAAAACCGATGAGGACTGGCTACTTCCACAAACCCGATGTGCGTAAATCGCGTGCACTTGTAAACACCAATTCCGAACATGTGACGTTAAAGCGTACCGCACCTGACGCGAAATGGCGTCACCTGCCAGGGAATTCGACACAAAATGGAAACCACCGACACCAACTTCGCCATGTTATGACGCGGAAAAAATTAACAAATTAAAGGCCTATGATGGGGAACTTTAAAAATGACAATTCAGAACATGCTTGGCGTTGTTTTGTGGTCGGACACAAACGCGCACAAAGCTGTAATTTGGTGCGAGGACCAAGGGGAACTGGCTTTTTACACACCGTCCGAGCGTTCAGTTCATAGTGCACCTTTGCTTGATGCAGGCGATCTTGTTCAATTCGACGTCACTGTGCAAAAAAACATGCGCAAAGCCAGCAACCCGCAGCTTTTGCAACATTCGCATTCTCCCAATTTGCCAACCGATTTGCGGGCCAGCCACCCCGAACCCGAGTTTGCAGACAAGGGTCAGAAGGTCGTCGATATTTCACGGTATTTCGAAACGCCCGAGCCGCAAGCTTTGGCTTACATAGGATAATCCGAGGCACTTTATGCCTTAGAAGCCCGTTTAGGTCCCGCGCGAAAGCGCGGCCACACCGGTGCGTGCTGTTTCGATTAATCCGAGTGGGCGCATCAAATCTGCAAATGCGTCCACTTTTTCGGACGTGCCGGTGATCTGAAAGACAAAGCTGTCCAGGGTGCTGTCCACCACATGGGCGCGAAAGATGTCTGCCAACCGCAAGGCTTCGACGCGTTTGTCGCCGCTGCCCGAGACTTTAAGCAGCGCCAGTTCGCGCTCCACCGCGCTGCCTTCCACCGTGAGGTCGTGCACTTCATGTACCGGGACAATGCGACCAAGCTGCGCCTTGATCTGCTCAATCACTTGCGGCGTGCCGGTCGTAACGATGGTAATCCGCGATAGGTGGCCTTCGTGGTCAACCTCCGCCACCGTCAGGCTCTCGATGTTGTACCCCCGACCAGAGAACAGCCCGATTACACGCGCCAGAACGCCCGCCTCATTGTCCACGAGAACAGCAAGCGTGTGGGTCTCCTGAACATCCGAGAAGGTAGGGCGTAGGTTATAGGCCGAATGTTTGGTTGACCCTTTTTTGATTTTGAGCGCAGACATCGTTCTTCTTCTTTTCAAAAATATGTCGGAAGGGGGGGTGAGGGCTGGCCCCCACGTGTGTGGGTGAGGGGCGCAGCGCCCGCGACGCGGTCGGACCGGCGTCAGCCGGTCCGAAACCTTAAACCATGACAGCGCCTTTGGTACCGATTGCATCTTTGGTACTCGCCTCGCCAAGCAGCATCTTGTTATGCGGCTCGCCCGACGGGATCATCGGGAAACAGTTCTCGTGCTTTTCGACAAGGCAGTCAAAAATCACAGGGCCGTCATACTCCAGCATTTCCATGATCGCGTCATCAAGATCCGCCGGGTCTTGGCACAGGATGCCTTTGCAGCCGAACGCCTCAGCAAGTTTGACAAAGTCGGGCAGGGCTTCTGACCAGGATTGTGAATACCGTTCGCCATGCAGCAGCTCTTGCCACTGGCGCACCATGCCAAGGCGTTCATTGTTGAGGATGAACTGCTTCACAGGCAGCCGATACTGAACCGCCGTGCCCATTTCCTGCATGTTCATCAACCAGGACGCTTCACCCGCCACGTTGATCACAAGCGCATCTGGGTGGGCGACCTGCACACCAATCGAGGCTGGCGTGCCGTATCCCATTGTCCCCAACCCACCGGATGTCATCCAGCGGTTCGGGTCCTCGAAGCCAAGATACTGCGCGGCCCACATCTGGTGCTGGCCCACTTCGGTGGTGATATATCGGTCTTTGCCTTTGGTAAGTGCCTCCAAGCGATCCAGCGCGTATTGTGGACGGATGACTTTGCCGTTTGGCTTGTATTTCAGGCAATCGACCTTGCGCCATTCATTGATTCTGGACCACCACTTGGCCACGCCTTCGCGGTTCACTTTGCGACCGCGGGCTTTCCAGACTTTCAAAACATCTTCCAGCACGTGACCCACATCACCGATGATTGGGTAATCCACGCGGATCACTTTATTGATCGACGATGGATCGATATCGATATGCGCTTTTTTCGACTTGGGGCTAAAAGCATCCAAACGGCCTGTGATGCGGTCATCAAACCGTGCGCCGACATTGATCATAAGATCGCAGTCATGCATCGCGAGGTTCGCCTCATAGAGCCCGTGCATGCCGAGCATGCCGACCCAATTCTTGCCGGACGCGGGATAGCATCCCAAACCCATCAAAGTAGATGTGATTGGAAAACCCGTGGCCTCGACCAATTCACGCAAAAGCTGGCTCGCTGCGGGGCCCGAGTTGATCACACCACCGCCCGTGTAGAAAATCGGGCGTTCGGCGGTTTCAATGGCTTCGACCAATTGTGTGATCGTATCCATGTCGCCTTTGACCTGAGGCTGATAATGGCTGACTTTGGCCTTGGCTTTTTCCGTGTAGGTGCCACTGGCGAATTGTACGTCTTTAGGGATGTCCACCAGCACGGGCCCGGGACGACCTGAGGTACACACATGAAATGCTTCGTGGATCACACCGGACAGCTTGTCCGTGTCTTTCACCAGCCAATTGTGTTTGGTGCACGGACGGGTAATGCCAACGGTATCGGCCTCCTGAAATGCGTCAGAGCCGATCATAAACGTCGGCACTTGTCCGGTGAGAACAACAATTGGGATCGAATCCATCAAAGCGTCGGTCAAGCCAGTCACGGCGTTCGTCGCGCCGGGGCCAGAGGTCACCAGAACAACGCCTGGTTTCCCGGTCGCGCGGGCATAGCCTTCAGCCGCGTGCACAGCACCTTGTTCGTGACGCACCAAGAAGTGTTTGATGCCGTTTTGCTGAAAAATCTCGTCGTAAATCGGTAGCACAGCGCCACCGGGATATCCGAATACTGTGTCGACACCCTGATCCTTCAGGGCTTGGACTACCATTTTCGCTCCGGTCATCTGACGTGTCATCGCTCATGCTCCGTTTACAGACACTTCTTTTCGATACGCATAAAAAAGCCCCCGGTGGTCAGTCGGGGGCGCATGGGGTCCTATTAAGGTTCCGTGTTACCGGCCCATGCACCTTTCTCCTACAATGACGACTAGGTCGCGCATTTGACTTAGCTCCTTCTCGCGTGCGGGGACATTATGAGTAAGGGCCGGGGGCGTCAACAGGGAGTCGTCGAAAAACAGTACCTCAAGACACAAAAATCTTGGCATTTATTGCGTGCCTGTGGCTAGTTGGCGAAATAATCTGAAAATGAAGCAGTAATCAGCCCAAATTTCAGTGTGAGCGCAGGCGCTGTGCATTTGCGCGCGCAAACGTGAGTTGTGGTGAACGGCGTGTGCGGGCAAACTAAACTCATTGGTTCAAAAACCCTAAGGGAGGGTCGCCATGCTTGGAAAACAAATCACACGGGTCGGGTCTTTTACGATGTGCCATGCCGTCGTTTTGATGGTGGCGCTCGGGGCTGCAGGCTGGATTAACCCCAATTTGAAAGACGCAGATTTTAGCGCCGCTCCGATTTCAACGGAAACTGTCGTATCAAATGGCGCAGGCACGTATCACGTCATGCGCGCCACGCTTGTTTTCATGTTCGATTGCGACAAAGCGGATAAGGGCGCTGACGTCTAAACTGACAATTAGCCGTTAACCCCGGTTCCTTGCAGGACCCCGTGTTCAAGCGCGTAACGGGTCAGTCCGGCGGTTGAGCTGATCCCAAGCTTGCGCTTTATGTTCTTTCTGTGCGTTTCGACGGTGCGCACAGAGATGTCCAAAGTGATGGCAACTTCTTTGTTGGATTTGCCTTGTGCCAGCTCCAACAGGATCGTCTGCTCTCTATTCGTCAACTGTTCGCGCGCGCTATGCACGTCGGGGGCAAGAGCCCCTTCGGCACCGGTGCAAAGATACTGTTCGCCCCGCATAACGGCATCGATGGCATTCTTGATCTCTTCGGTAGGGACGTCCTTTAGAACATATCCCTTAGCGCCATGACCCAAAGCAGTTGAGATGTATTCAGGCGTGTCGTGCATGGACAGGATCAGCACGCGCGTTTCGGGTCGGCGTTCCAAAACAATCTCGGTTGCCGACAGACCATTCAGACCCGGCATGTTCAGATCCATGAGCACAACATCGGGCGACAATGTCTCAAGCTGATCAATCAGGGATTGCCCGTTGCTCAGCGTCGCGAGCACATCGATATCATCATAGCTGTCAAGGATCGCTTCGATCCCCTCTGCAACCATCGGATGGTCGTCGACCACCACAACACCAGTGCGTTCACTCATGCAGGAGCCTCGGTTAAGTTGACACGCCTGCGGTCTTCTGGCGGCAGGATATGTGTAAGCGGAATTTCGGCTTCGATACTGGTGCCACTGGAAGAAGACAAGACGCGCAGCGTTCCCCCAAGCTGGTCAATCCGTTCCTGCATATTGCGCAGGCCGATACCAGGACGGGCTGTGGTCTGGTCTGCCGCAAACCCGTGCCCGTCATCCTGAACGCGCAATGTCGCGCCATCGCGATGTCCGCGAAGATCAATTTTCACATGTTTGGCCTGCGCATGGCGTTCAACATTGGTTAACGCTTCCTGCGCGATGCGATAGAGGGCGATTTTCGCGTCCTGATCGAGCCTGTTGCGGAACACCACAGTGTCAAAATCGGTCTCGATCCCGGTCCGCGTTCGGAAATCCTCGCTCAGCGATTTGATCGCAGGACCAAGGCCAAGGTCATCCAGAACGCCGGGGCGTAGGTCGCGGCTGATCCGGCGCACTTCCGTGATCGCGGTATTGAGGTTATCGATCCCTTTCTCAAGCGGGTCGGTCGCAGCAGCATCACCTTTGCGAGAACGCCTCAACGCGACATCCAGCGCATATTTGACCCCAACGAGGATCTGACTGATCCCATCATGCAACTCGCGCGCCACGCGACCGCGCTCCTCTTCCTGTGCATCCAGTACCCTTTGGGTCAGTTCGCGCAGCTTTGCGTCGGCAAGTTTACGTTCGCGCACGTTGAGGAACACACCCGTCAGAAATACCATCAACAGGGCAGCAAGGGTAATGACCGAGATATAGATGAACGTCTGTTGAACCCGCGCTTCAACCTCGGCGCGGGCCGCAGCGACCGATGCGACCACGTCATCGATGAAAACCCCCGTTCCGACAGCCCAACGCCAACTTGGGAAAGAGGTCACATAGGTGATCATCCGCGCCTCTTCCCCGGTCGACGGTTTGGGCCAAAGATGTTCGACATAACCAGCCCCCGAGCGGGCCGTGGCAATAAATTCCTGTACAACGGGCGTGCCTTCGCTGTCTTTCAGGTCAATCAGGTCTTCATTGATCAAATCGGTCTGCCGAGGACTGACGATATTCACGCCTTCATAATCATAGACGAAAAAGAAGCCTTCATCGCCGTAGATCATGGCGCTCAGGATTTGTGCCACCTGATTGCGCGCGTCCTCGTCATCTGGCGCAGCAGACCCGTAGATAAAGTAAAATCCATTGCGAGCCTGCGTTACGTAATTGCGCAACTCGCGCTTTTTGGCTTCGATCAACTGGGTTTCGAGCGCGGCAATCTCACGATCCGCCATGGAGCGGGATTGATTTGCCACCAAAAAAGCGATCGCAGCGGCAGACAAAACCAACGGTACCGAGGCAAGAAAGAAAAGCCTCTGCCCATTGGTGATCCGAAGACGACTAAGTGACCAAGCCATGACAGGTCGCTATCCCATACGATTTACGAATCAAAGTCACGTTGTTGCGGTCTAGGCCGCAGCACGCCTAGGTTTTTATCCAACTTCCCACATTTTTGCACAAACATACGTAGGACTGGGTATTTGCTTACGACTTTTGTCTGAGTAGTGTCGCCGCACTTAACGATCCGCGCAAACAGCGGAATGGCTGCGTTGCGCATCCAATTCAAGGGGAGGAAATTCATGGATCGTCGTAAATTCCTACGTGCGTCAACTGTCGGTGCTGGTGCTGCCGCAGCGGCTACTCTGGCAACACCACTCGTTGCTCAGTCCACGCGCACACTGACTATGGTCACATCCTGGCCACGTGGTTTTGCCGTTCTTGATGACGCGGCAACCTACTTTGATACTATGGTGCGCGAAATGTCTGGTGGCAGCCTTGTCATCGACAAGAAAGCACCGGGTGAGCTTGTTGGCGCGTTCGAAGTCTTTGACGCGGTGTCGTCCGGCCAGGCTGATCTCTACCACTCTGCCGATTACTACTTCATCGGTCAGCACCCGGGCTACGCGTATTTCACAGCCGTACCATTCGGCGGCACAGCGCAGGAAGTGTCGAACTGGTACTACCATGGCGGTGGTGAAGAACTGCATGATGAGCTGGGTTCAATCTTCAACCTCAAAGGCTTGCTTGCTGGTAACTCCGGTTCGCAGTCTGGTGGTTGGTTCCGCAACGAGATCACGTCCGCTGACGACTTCAACGGTCTTAAGTTCCGTATGCCGGGCCTTGGTGGTCAGGTTCTGACACGCATGGGCGCGTCGGTGCAGAACATTCCAGGTGGTGAACTCTATCAGGCGCTGTCCTCTGGTGCTCTGGACGGCTTGGAGTGGGTTGGCCCAATGGCTGACGAACGCGCTGGCTTCCAGGAAGTGGCGAAAGTTTACTATACCGCTGGTTTCCACGAGCCGGGTTCGGCTCTTGCGTCTTCCGTGAACCTCGACGTCTGGAATGAACTTTCCGACCAGCACAAAGCGATCCTGCGTTACGCCTCCATGGCGACAACACAGTACCAGCTGTCCGAAACATTGGCGAACAACGGTGCGGCACTCGCGCGCCTGCAGTCGCAAGGTGTCAAGACGCTTCAGTTCTCTGACGATGTTTGGGATGCGTTTGGTGCGGCTTCCGCGGAAGTCATGGACGAAAACATGGGTGATGAGCTTTTCGCTAAAATCCGTGCATCGTTCGAGGAAAGCCTCGCAACCTCCGCGTCTTGGATCAACAAATCCGACGGATACTACGTATCGCAGCGCGTTCGCGTGCTCGGCGGCTGATTTCGCATATCGCGACGAGAAGACCGAGGGTTCCTGCATCGCAGGGACCCTCATTGGCGTATAACGCCCAAGTGCGGATGCCCATCTCATAAGGTGCATTACGTGAATAACGGGGGAGAACCATGGAAGAGGTCCACGCGGTCAGCTTTGGCACGGCCTTAGCGGCATTGGGGAGCGGGATTGTCTGGGTGCTGCAAAACATTGCGCTCTCATTTTACAATTTCGGATACGCAATCACACATCCACAGCTCTGGCTCGATTGGAGCAACAAAGAAGCGATCATGCGCTTTGTCTACTATGGTGGATCGGTTGAATTCTTCTTTGTGGTCTTCACCACCTTCTTGATCGTCACGGCCGTTGGCCTCTGGCGAAACGATTTTATGTGGCTTTGCGTGCGCGGGCTTGAAGGGATGGCCAACAGTGTTGGCCGACTGTTCGCCTGGGCTGGCCTTCTTATGGTCATTCAACAGACCATTATCGTGTTCATGCAACGGATTTTCACACGCCCCGATATCTCGATGGGTTTCGGTATTCCTGTGGCATTCGATATCTCTTGGTGGGCTGAAGAGCTTAAGCTTTACAATGCTTTGGTGGTCACACTTTGTCTGACCTACACGTTTGTGCAGGGCGGCCATGTGCGCGTTGACCTAATTTATTCGGCTGTATCACACCGGACGAAGCGTGTGATCGACATGGTGGGTAGCATCATCTTTATGATGCCCATGGCGATCCTCATCTGGCTTTACGCTTGGTTCTTCATGTGGCGCCACCTGATTGTGCCAAAACCTTCCGCTTCCGAAGACCTCGACCGCCTAATCAACAAAGCGCGCGCTTTGCGTTGGAACGTAGAAACCATCGGGTTCAGCCCCTCGGGATTTAACGGGTACTTCCTGTTCAAAGTGCTGCTTGTCGTCATGTGCGGCCTGATCTTCTTGCAAGCCGTCGCGTTCTTCTACCGGTCCTTCCTCGAATGGAAAGAGGGCGAGGACAGTGCAGGCAAATACTTTGACAAAGACGTGCTCGAACAGGGCGAAGAACCCTACGACCACGCAGAATTCTAAGGGCGGAGACAGTCATGCTTTTTGGACTTGATGGCGTCGAAGTCGGCCTAATCATCGTTTTTCTCACGCTTTTCAGCGCGATCCTTTCAGGCTTTCCGGTGGCTTTTGCGATTGCCGGGGCAGGGGCCATTTCGTTTGCGATCATCGCCGCGCTCGACAGCGCAGGTTTGTTGATCCACCAGGCGATCGACACGGGCTCAGCAGCCTATGCAGCCTTGCTATCTGAGGGGGTAAATCCCAACGCAATATCCGTGTTTCGAAACCCGGATTTGCCCCGAATAGAAGAGCCCGTCTTCCCGCAAGGCTGGGAAGTGGCGCTGGATCGGAACGTGTCGTTCATCGTGAACCGCATCAACGAACGTGTGTTGGCGGGTCAGTCGATTGAGACATTGCTGGCGGTTTTGATGTTCGTTTTGATGGGAATCGTGCTTGAACGGTCCAAGATCGCGAACGACTTGCTGACCACGATGGCGCGTGTCTTTGGCCCGCTACCTGGTGGTTTGGCCGTGTCCATCGTGGTTGTGGGCGCGTTCCTCGCCGCCTCCACGGGTATTGTCGGCGCCACGGTGGTGACCATGGGGCTCCTCGCCCTGCCAACCATGCTGCGCAACAACTACTCGCCGGAACTCGCAACAGGTGTGATTGCTGCGTCGGGCACGCTGGGGCAGATTATTCCGCCATCCATCGTCATTGTTTTGCTCGGAACACTTGCGGGAGACTTGTACTCCGCCGCGCAAGAAAACCGGGCGCAACTTGCGGGTTGTACGGACGCTCTGACATATCTTGGCGAACCGGCGGTTGTGTCCGTCGGGACGTTGTTCCAAGCCGCTTTGCTGCCGGGGATCATGCTTGCTGGCCTCTATGCCGCCTATGCCTTTGGTTTTGCGATGTTCAATCCATCCAAAGCGCCCCCGGTAGAGCTTGGGTCCACAAATGCCGAACCGGTCACACGTAACGAAGCCTTCACATGGTTCCTGTTCGTACCAGTGGCCCTGATTGCTGGCACGATCTTCCTCGGGCAGATCAATGTGGTCGGTTCGCAATCGACACAAGTCGACAGCTTCTCTGATATCGGGGCTGCGGCTAGCCTGCGCACCAATGTGGGTGAGCAATGTCAGGCGTCCATGATTGAATTACACGGGCAAGACGCATGGGACCGCGCCGTGGCCGAGCAACAGGCGATTGATGACGCCGGTGGGCAGGCACAAAGTGTGCGCTTGACCGAAGAGGAGTTGGCCGAAGCGGTTGCGACAAAGATCGCTTCCGCTGCCCCGATTGGCACAGGCATGGTGGTTCTTGCCGTTCTGTTCGGTCTCATCTTCAGCTTCGCTCGCGGTGTGTCACCCAGCGCCGACCCACGTCCGATTATGATTGGGGCAGGGGGTGTTGTGCTTTTGATGTTGATGGACATTCTAGCGATCCGCCCCACCACGTCTGCAATGGGAACTGTTGTACTTATGGCGGTGCCAGCGGCGATCACGCTCTGGGGTGCGACCTATGCGGTGAAGATTTTGTCTCAGAACGAACTGATCCGTGTTGTCTTTCCGCCTCTTGTTCTCATCGTAGCGGTGCTTGGTTCGATACTGGGCGGGATCACCAACCCGACTCCCGCCGCCGCGCTTGGTGCGGCTGGTGCGATCATGCTGGCGGCGTATCGCAAACTTAAAGAGCAGGACAAATCCGGCAGGATCATCATCAATTCAACGTTTGCTGTCGCGATCATGATCCTCATCGGGATCAACTTCGATTTGCGGATCAACCTAGATGAGGTGAGCGCTGAAAGCTGGATTGGCTTCCTCGCAGCCTATGCGGCTTATCTCTACGCGTTCTTTGGTCTGCTTTTCAGCTGCTGGGTGCTTTTCAAATCTGGTGTTCTCAGCCCAGCTGTCCGTGAGACGGCGAAGGTCACCAGTATGGTCTTCACGATCCTCATCGCGTCACAGCTGCTGAATCTCGTGGTGATCTCATTCGGTGGCGAACATTACATCCAGCAGTTCCTCAAGAGCTTTGACAACGAGTTCAAAGTCTTCCTGATCGTGATGCTGGTGCTCTTCGTGCTTGGCTTCGTGCTCGACTTCCTTGAGATCATTTACATCGTGGTGCCCATCGTGGGGCCGGTCATCTATGGTGGGTCGTTTGACCCCAAATGGGTGACGATCATGATCGCGGTGAACTTGCAGACCTCGTTCCTGACACCGCCCTTTGGCTTTGCGCTGTTCTATCTGCGCGGTGTCGCTCCGAAAGAGGTAACGACTGGCCACATCTACCGCGGCATCATTCCGTTTGTCGGCATTCAGGTTCTGGGCCTTGCGATCCTGTGGTTCTTTCCAGGAATTGTGACGATTGTCCCTGATCTCATCCCGTAGGTCGCCCTTTCCACAATAGACAAAGGCCGCTCTCATGAGCGGCCTTTTTCATTTGGGGCTTTCAAACGTCGTGCAAGCTCCCAACTGCGCTTCCTTTATTAGGTGCTGCGCAAATCCGGTAGCGATATGTTGGCCACCTGTTCGGCAATGGGATCTGTCGACAAGGGGTGCGTGTCGGCCGAATAGGCGTCGGGATCTTGGAATGACTCCCACTGCCCATGGCGGAAAATCTCTAGGCCCGAGAACGAAGACTTGTAGCCCATCTTTGGACTGCCAGGCACCCAATACCCCAAATAGACGTAAGGCAGGCCGGCCTCACGTGCGATCTCTACATGATCAAGGATCATATAGGTGCCGAGGCTTTGTGCAGGCACGTCAGGCGTGTAGAACGAATACACCATGCTCAATCCGTCATCGAGCACGTCGGTCAAGCAAACCGCTGTCAGTCCTGTCGCGTGTTCATGCGAATACTCGATCACACGCGACCGGATAGGCGTTTCCTCGACCATGGCTGCAAAATCAAACACGTCCATATCAGCCATACCCCCATCCGCATGGCGGGCATCAAGGTAACGGCGGAACAGATCGTATTGGTCTTCGGTGGCCCAGGCACTCGACGCGCGGCGACGCAAATGAGCGTTGCGTTTCAACGTCCGCCGTTGACTGCGTGACGGTTGGAAATCCGCCACCCGAATGCGGGCGGAAAGACATGCTGCGCAATCGGAACAGGATGGGCGATACAAGACGTTTTGCGACCGACGAAAACCCTGTTTCGACAGGCTGTTATTGAGTTTGTCCGCGTGGTCCCCCTGCAGGGCCGTGAATAGCTTTCGCTCCATCCGGCCGGGCAGGTACGGGCACGGTTGCGGTGCCGTCACATAGAACTGTGGCGCAAGAGGCAGCGAATGGCGCATGAGAGTCCTGTCTTGGGTTTGCGCAAAGCGTAGCCCAACGCCGCAGCGCCGCCAACCCCCCAGAAACGGTGAGCCAGTTAACGTTCGAGGATCAACTGCCCATTTGCAATCTCCAGACGCGCATAACGGTTGAGATAGTCCATCCCAAGCAACGACTGGTTCATCTCACCTTCATTCACAAAAGCGCGCACATTGGCATCGTGAAATGGGCCAAGCGCCACATCGTCCAGCCGGACAGGTGCGGTGCGGACAGGGCCATTGGCCGTCATGGCTTCCGAATAAAAGATGAGGTCATCGGCGGTCAGTCCGACGCGTTCGGCATCGGTTTTGGTCAGCACCATGCTGGTCGCGCCCGTGTCGACAACAAAGCGCACAGGCGCGTCGTTGATATCAAGCGTCAAATAGTATGCCCGTCTGGGCCGCGTGGCACCTCGATCCGGCCTGTGTCGGTCATTACCAATTGCTGTGGATTGACGGTTTGACGAATGTCGCCCCAAAGCCCAACAGCCGCGATTGTGCCAAGAAAGATCAGGCCCCAGATTGCACCTTGTTGAAGCGTTTTGTTCAAGCTTTGCCGGTTCTGCACGAAGAACCAGAATGTCACGACTGCACCAAGCAGCACCAAATAGGCAAGATTGCCATAATCCATCGATGACATTGCGATGATCCCGATTGCACTACACTATCAAATGTAGGAGGTCCCGGCGTTTATGTGTAGGGGCAGCGCGTGCTGCTAGCCGCCCAATCCAACGCCAAAGCCCCTTATGCCGTCCAGAACAAATTGGACGGACAAGGCAGCAAGCAACATCCCCAGCAGCCGCGTGACCACAACGATCCCCGTCTTACCCAAAGCACGTTCGATCAGAGTGGCGCTAAGAAAGAACAAGAACGCCAGTACCAAAACTGCGATCAGCACCAATAGCACCGATGCCATGCCAATGGCTCCTTGGGCTTCACCGGTCAGCAAGATGACCGATGCAATGGCGCCCGGTCCGGCAATCAGTGGAATGGCGATGGGAAAGACCGACGGATCTGGGGCATCTTCCGCATCCGCCTGATCTTCCCGCCGCTTGGTGCGTCTTTCGAAAAGCATATCAAGCGCTGTCAGAAACAGCAGAATTCCCCCTGCGATCCGGAACGCAGGCATCGAGATCCCGATAAAGCCCAGCACCTGTTCGCCGAGAAACGCAAAGAGGAACAGTAGACCCGCTGCAATGAGCGTCGCGCGCACGGCAATGGCGCGCCGTTGCGCTGTCGTCATCCCCGGCGTGAGCGCAATAAAGATCGGCGCCAATCCAATCGGATCGATCACGACAAAAAGCGTCACAAACGCAGAGATGAGGAAAGCGGTGTCCATATGCCCCGCTCAATCATGTTTGAGCTCGCAGTTCCAGCCTGATTATGAGAACGCCGCTGTTCTCATGTCCGTCGACAACCCTGTGAACAGAGCATGCTCTCCGATCACAACAACGACGCCGTCACCCGAAAAGAACGCAGCGGCCCAAACATAGTCATCTGGGCCTCTGCATTCTTCGCAGTGTTGGTCAAACGATCGACAGTTCCTGAAACAGAGTGCCGTCAGCATACGACTTCTGGCTTACCAGACGCAGCTCCGGCGCTGCGAGGGGCCCTTCAAACAACGAAACACCTTGGCCCAAAAGAACCGGCGCACGTTTCAACCGAAGCGCAGTGATCAATCCCGCCCTCAAAAGGGATGCTGCGAGACGCCCGCCACCACATAAGTAGATGGGGCCTTCCGCAGAATGCCGCAGATTGGCAACAACTTCGGTCGCGGCGTCTCTTGAGACCGAAACCTGCGAGTCCTCAGGCACTTCAAGTCGGTTTGAAAGCACAATCGTGCGCATCGTGGGGTATGGGTTCGCGCCCAACGGCAATCCGTGTTCCAGGCCGAACCGAAATGTCTCCGCACCCATGACGGCCACGGCGTAGGTACTCAAACGTTCAAGGTAAGCGTCCACAATTGGACCGGTGTGAGGAAAGCGCGAAACGTCTTCGTTTGCGTCCGCAATAAAACCGTCCGCCGATACGGCGACGTCATAGTAGAGGGGTTGCATAAGATACCCTTTGATCAAGAAAAGAGGCCGCAAGCTGCGGCTATGTCACGTGGTGTGCTGTGACTTACTTGATCACTGGCAGGGTTCTCCAAATATGCTCTGACGATATCAACGCGCTTCGGCGACTTCAAGTTTCTCTAACGCGGCTTCCCATAACGCTTCTGCGCGGCCAAGCCCTTCCATCACTTCCGCGTATTTCTTGTTCCACGTCTCCAATTCGCCCTTGCGACCATCTTCGTAAAGCGCCGGATCGGCGAGCTTCTTTGCCAGTGTTTCCCGCATGCCTTCGATCTTTTCAACGCGCGCTTCGCATTTGCGAACCTCGGCCTTGAGCGCCAGCATCGCGTCTCGGCTTGGGCGGGCAGGCCGCTCCGGTTTTGGCTTTTCAGCCTTAGCAGGTTTGTCCGCCGCCAAGAGCATCGTGCGATAGGCATCCAGATCATCGTCATACGGCGTGACATGGCTGTCTTTGACCAACCAAAGCCGGTCCGCGACCATCGACAACAGATGCATATCGTGGCTGACAAGGATCACGGCACCAGAATACGCGGTCAGAGCCTCAACCAATGCTTCCCGGCTTTCGATATCAAGGTGGTTGGTCGGTTCATCAAGGATCAACAGATGCGGTGCGTCCAACGTGGCCAACAACAGCGACAGGCGCGCCTTTTGACCACCTGAAAGCCTCCCGACGAGCGTATCTGCCTGGTCCGCACCCAATCCAAACCCGGCAAGCCGTGCACGATGGCGACCGGGCAATTCGTTGGGTCGCACACGACGCAGGTGATCAATCGGTGTTTCGTCAACGAACAACTCATCGACCTGATGCTGCGCAAAGAACCCGATGCGCAGTTTGGATGACCGCGTGATCCGTCCTGCCATCAGAGGAAGACGGTCGGACAACAGCTTGGCCAGGGTCGACTTGCCCTGACCGTTTTTGCCCAAAAGCGCAATGCGGTCATCCTGATCGATCCGCAACTCCAGCTTGCGCAGCACCTCGGTCTCGCCGTACCCCGTGACACCGTTTTCAACGCGAATGATTGGCGGTGACAGCTCATCGGGTTGCGGAAAGGAAAAGACGCGTTTTGCGGCTTCTTCGGGGGCTGCGACCATGTCCATCCGCGCAATGGCCTTCAATCGCGATTGCGCTTGTTTGGCTTTGTCGGCCTTGTAGCGGAACCGATCCACGTAAGACTGCAAATGGGCAACGCGCGCCGCCTGTTTCTTGGCAACCGCCGCCGCCTGCGCGCGCCGCTCTGCGCGCTGACGTGCAAACTGATCGTAGGGACCTTGGTAAAATGTCAGTTGCTTCGCATCGAGATGAAGAATGGATCCCACAGCGCGGTTCAGCAGGCCGCGGTCATGGCTGATGACGATGACGGTATAGGGGTACTTTGCCAGATAGCTTTCCAACCAAAGCGCTCCTTCGAGGTCGAGGTAGTTGGTCGGTTCGTCCAGCAACAAGAGATCGGGTTGCGAAAACAGCACGCCGGCTAGGGCGACCCGCATGCGCCATCCACCGGAAAACGCCGAACACGGCATTTGCTGATCCCGGTCATCAAATCCCAAACCCTTCAGGATCGAAGCCGCACGCGCTTCCGCCGACCACGCATCTATATCCGCCAAACGTGTCTGAACCTCTGCGATCCGTGCCGCATCGGTGGCTGTTTCGGCCTCGGCCATGAGTGCCGCACGCTCGGTATCGGCTTCGAGTACGGTGTCGAGCAGCGACACATCCGATCCCGGAACTTCTTGGGACACTCCGCCAATGCGCGCACCGCGCGGCACCGAAATCGCGCCACCTTCCAAAGACAGCTCACCCCGGATCAACCGAAATAACGTGGTCTTCCCCGCACCGTTCGGGCCAACCAGACCAACCTTGTGCCCGTCTGGAATAACCGCCGTCGCACCTTCAAACAAAGGGCGCCCGTCAACTGCATAGGTGATGTCTTCAATCTTCAACATGGCTTGGCCATAGCAACGCCTGAGCCGACAAACCAGCGCTCTTGGTTTCTTTGGGCCATAAATACCTCGGGGGAGGCGCAAAGCGCCGGGGGCAGAGCCCCAAATCCCACCTTTCCATTGCAAATTGCCCATGCTAACGGGCGCGCAATCCTATTCAAACTTAACGGAGCGACCCATGGCCCTCGAACGGACATTCTCGATCATCAAACCAGATGCCACCCGCCGCAACCTGACAGGCAAGATCAATGCCAAGTTCGAAGACGCCGGTTTGCGCATCGTTGCACAAAAGCGCATTCACCTGACAAAGGCGCAAGCCGGTCAGTTCTACGCCGTTCATGCTGAACGCCCGTTCTATGATGAGCTGTGCGAATTCATGGCGTCTGAGCCTGTCGTCGTTCAGGTTCTCGAAGGCGAGGGCGCAATTGCCAAGAACCGCGAAGTTATGGGCGCAACCAATCCGGCAGATGCGGCTGAGGGCACGATCCGTGCAGAGTTCGCTGAATCCGTTGGCGAAAACTCGGTTCACGGGTCAGATGCGCCAGAGACAGCAGCAGAAGAAATCGCATTCTTCTTCTCGGGCCTTGAATTGGTTGGCTAAGCCGACCTCAAAAGGCGACATCGTGAAGGCCGGGTGTTTGCCCGGCCTATCTTTTGGTGCCGACCCCAATCTCATCCAGCATGCGCTCGATCCCAGCCGGTGCGGCATCAGCGCGTCCGGCAACTTCGGCCTTTAAGGCGTCAAAGCTTTTGCGCAGCGCTTTCTTCTCGTCACCTTTGCAGTCGTTCCAAGGACGCCCCTGCAAGCCCATGTGCAACACGTAATACCCGATGAAATGCGGGCGCATGCCCGACAGCAGCAAGCGCCGATATGCTTCATCCGCACCGAGTTCCCGTAGGTGCTCAGCCGTAGTGATCCCCACTTTCGCGCACGCTTCGTCCATCGCAGGACCAAGGTTGCGGATCGAAGATACAGGTTCGGACATCACGCAGCCTGAGAAAGCCCAGCGGCAAACTGACAAATCGTGTAAAGTGCGTCTTCGAACCGGTCATCGGCCACGGTCATTGCAACGCGCACATGCCCGGCAGCCGAGGCTCCAAAGCTTTCACCCGGCATAACGGCGATCCTGTGCGTGTCCAAAAGCGCGTTTGCAAACGCCTCTCCAGACAAGCCCGTCGCCCGGATGTCGAGCATGACATACATGGCCCCCTGAGGCGGAACAGACCGGACTATGGATTGAGTGGATAGCACCTTTTCGACGATGTCCCTGCGCCGCAAAAACGGGGCAGCGACCTCGGATTCAAGCCCGGCCGTTTCCATCGCGAACAGAGCCGCGTCCTGAATATAGCCTGGGACGCCGTAGGTGGTGTTGGTCGCCAGATCAATCGCACAGGCAATGGCCTCCGGCGGCCCGATCAACCATCCGATCCGACTGCCGGTCATGGCATGGCTTTTTGACATCGACCCAACCACAAGAGTGTGGTCCGCCATACCCGGCAGGCTGCGCGGGCTGATATGCGCGCCGTCCCAGACCTGCGTGTCGTACACCTCATCCGAGATCAGCCACATGTCGTTGGCCATGATCACCTGCGCGATGGTGTCTAACGTCTCCCGCGGGTAGACCGCACCCGTGGGATTATTGGGCGAGTTGATCAGCAGGGATGCTGCACCTTTGCACGCGGCCTCCAAGGCGGACCTTTCAGGAAGAAACCCGTTTTCTGCGTGTGTTGGAACGGTCCGGGGGAGTGCGCTGGCAGAACGCACCACGCCGGGATAGGTGGCATAATAGGGATCGATGTAAGCTGCGGTATCGCCGGGCGCGCAAACGGCCATATGCGCAGCAAAAAGCGCGGCCTGCCCACCGGGTGTGATCAACACATTGTCCCGGTTGGTCGCAACACCGGTTTGTGCGGTGACCCGTTCGGCAACTCTGTCACGCAGGGCGCTTATGCCCGGTACAATCGCATAGCCGGTGTGACCACCGCGTGCACTGTCATACATGGCTTTGAGGATCGACGCGTCTGTGCCGATATCATGCTCCCCGATTGTCAGCTCAATCACATCCTCACCTGCCGCAACCATCGCCTTGGCACGGTAAAACACGTCCCACCCGTCAGAGCCGTCGCCGTTGAGGGTCGTTATGCGCTGTGAGAGCTGTGGCATGAGAGCCTCCGAACTTGCTTGGCCCGTCCTGCCAGACAGAGACGCGCGTTGTCCAGATCACTCTTGCACAGGCCTGTCTCCCAACAGGTAACGTGGCCCGGCACCGCGTTGGGCAGCGCGGTCAACTGGGTTGTAAAGCGCGCAGCTTTTCAGGGACAGACACCCGCATCCGATGCACCCATCTAAGCGGTTGCGCAATTCCGTCATCTGGGCAATCCGGCTGTCCAGCACCCCCCGAAACTCCGACGACAGCTTGGCCCAATCCGCTTTGGTGGGCGTCCGCTTCGATGGCAACCGCGCCAGGGCATGCCGGATCTCGGAAATGGAAAAGCCAAGACCCTGTGCGATCATGACAAAAGACAGTCGCCGAATGTCGGATCGTTCGAACTGACGCGTTCCACCGGCCGTGCGCGCGGGCGTGACCAACCCTTCGCTTTCGTAATAGCGGATTGCCGACACTGCCAAGCCAGTACGATCCGCGATCTGACCAATGGTCAAACCCCGCTTGTGCAACCTGTTCATATTGCGAATTTCTTTTTGCTTGATCTAAAGTTTACTTGATATCTTAAAACCAACGCATTGAAATGCATAGTATAAAGGAACAGGCGCTATGACACCGAACCTCGAACACATAAACATCACGGTGCCTGACGCCCGCGCCACGGCACAGGTCCTAACAGAACTCTTTGACTGGAGCATTCGCTGGGAAGGCGAAACGCCAGACAAAGGCTGGTCGGTACATGTTGGGTCGCCCGACAGCTACCTGGCGCTCTACACTCCGGGTAAAACTGTTGAAGACGTACGCCCACGGTACAGTCATTTTGGCGGATTGAACCACATCGGACTGACAGTGGAGGACCTTGACGCGACAGAGGCCAAAGTGCGCGCGGCAGGGTACACACCACATCATCACGCGGACTATGAACCGGGCCGTCGGTTCTATTTCTACGGGCCAGATGGCGTTGAATACGAGATGGTGAGCTACCAATGAGATAAGGTGCCAAGCGTGTTCAACACGCTTGGGCCAAGCCACGGTCGCGGCAGCTTATGTCGTAAGGGCTTGACCGGTGGCCGACGTTGCGGCTACCCACGCAGCATGACCAAACCTGCAACACTCATTTGCTGCATTATCCGCTAACCCCTTTGGCGGACCGGTCTTCTATTTCCTTACTGAAACGAAGTTGATACGTCCGCCGCGACACCGGCCGTTCATTTGGCGTGTAAGGATCGACGTATGACCATTCACCTGACAAACACCGCCACGCGCAAAAAAGAGGTTTTCGAGCCTCTCGACGAGAAAAACGTGCGGATGTATGTCTGCGGACCCACCGTCTATGACCGCGCACATATCGGCAATGCGCGTCCTGTGATTGTGTTTGACGTCCTGTTCCGTCTCTTGCGCCATGTCTATGGCCCAGAGTACGTGACATATGTGCGAAACTTCACCGATGTGGATGACAAGATCAACACCCGGGCCGCAGACTCTGGGCGCACCATTGGCGAGATCACGGACGAAACCATCCAGTGGTATCTCGACGACATGCGCGCGATCGGAGCGCTTGATCCCACCGACATGCCCCGCGCGACGCAATACATCGGTCAGATGGTTGCGTTTATCGAAGATCTGATCGCGAAAGGGCACGCCTATGCCGCTGAAGGGCATGTGCTCTTTGCGGTCGACAGCTGGCCGGAAGGATACGGAAAGCTGTCTGGCCGCTCCATTGACGATATGATCGCAGGCGCGCGGGTCGCGGTTGCGCCCAACACGCGCAACCCGAGGGGATTTGTGCTTTGGAAGCCGACGACAGACGACATGG
>ERZ1740070.449-NODE-449-length-28620-cov-5.378295_pt1 | contig 28620 bp, 25 predicted proteins | sample MGYA00581734_ERZ1740070 | MGnify/ENA primary metagenome ERZ1740070 (study PRJEB43018, sample SAMN04849744) | marine metagenome | isolation source: floating plastic debris | place: Pacific Ocean | collected 2008-09-01 | study: EMG produced TPA metagenomics assembly...
GTTATGTTTCATATTCGCCAAGGTATCCAAAACACCAACGGCAGCAAAGTCCGCATATCAGCCACCTCATATCTTTCCCGGCGATGCCTGATCCTCGACAAGCAGGTTTGCGCGGACATAAGGCCACTTGGGGCCGCCGCGCATCGTCGGGCCGCCCACACGGCACGGCGATTTTGCTGCACTGGGCGCTCAGCTCGGATGTTTCGCGGATTTGTTTGGGATAAAGCGCTGCTGTTCAAAGGACAGATCGCCATCCCGCGGCCCAACGATGCGCGGCTCTGCAACGGAATGTCTGAACGACAGCTTCGCCCTCACACCCGACGTCGGACGCAATTTTGTGCGATACTGACGCGTCGAACGACTGGTTTTCGCCAAGGCCCACGTCCGCTTTTGTGGCAAGCGCGACCCCAAGACGCCCGTGTTTGATGGCATCCCCTCTCCATTTGAGATACCACGCAGTGACGGGTCATTTGACACACAGATTGCCGTGCAGAAGGGAAACCCCATTGACACCACGTGACGTCGTTCTCGCCGCCATTGACGCGATTTTTGTGCGGTTTGATGTTGAGGCGGCAGAAAATCTTCTCGCCCCCGACCTCATCCAACACAACCCATCCATCCCCACAGGCGCCCAGGCGATCTTGACCCTCATCCCGGTTTTGCGAGACAGCGGCATACGGGTTGAACGTCATCGCGTGATCGCCGAAGGGAACCTGGTCGTTGTGCACGCCACGTATTTCAATGCGCAAGCTCTTGGGGGCGAAACCTTGGTGTCGTTTGATGTATACCGGGTTGAAAACGGCAGGATCGCTGAGCATTGGGACAACCTCCGCGAGATGCCGGAGACGTCGACCTCTGGCCATTCCATGACCGACGGCAACACGGGCATTCGTCATCTTGAGCAGACAGCGGATAACAAGGCGCTGGTTGAAACCTTCGTGGACGCCATTTTGGCAAACTATGACGTTGACCGCATAACGGAGTTTGTCTCACGCGAGACCTATACCCAACACAACCCAAACATCGCCGATGGCTATCAAAACCTGGCCTCAAACCTGAGAACCCAGATCTCAGAAGGGCATCCGGCCCCATACTCGAAAACCCATCTGGTCGTGGCAGAGGGCAATTTCGTGTTTCTCGCCTCCGAAGGGCTGCTGCGGAGCACGACCCCCACGGCCTATTTTGATCTGTTCCGAGTGGACGATGGCAAGATCGTGGAGCATTGGGATGTCATGGCAAATGTGCCCTCTGACATGGTGCATACCAACGGAAAGTTCTAGCGGCGCAGCGGCAAGACCTGCCTCCCGCGTCCAACCTGTCACCCCATGCGCGCCCTGCGTTTGCGCATGTTTGGTGAGGCTCAAACGCGCGCACCCGTTCATACGCGGCTCAGGGTCGTTCGCACCGCGTGGGCGCAGCCACTTGGCCTGACATTGCCGCTAAAACGCCGCCAACCCCTTCACCCAGTCAATCTGACGCGGCAGGCAGATTTTCTGCAGGTCGTAGCGCGCCACCATCTCCGCGCGGGCGGCCTCTCCCAACGCGGCGCGGCGGTCTGGGTCGTCGAGAACGGCACCAATACGATTCACAAGCCCGTCCACGTCAAAGAAATCCACCAGCTCGCCGGTCACTCCGTCCGTGATCACTTCGCGCACGGGCTCCGTGTCGCTGGCCACAATCGCCGCGCCACAGCTCATCGCCTCCATCAAGCTCCAGCTCAGGACAAACGGATAGGTCAGGTAGACATGCACCCGGCTGATCTGAAGCAGCTTGGTGAACTGGTCATGGGGAATGCGGTCGAGAAACCGCACCCTGTCCCAATCGTCATCCGCGATCTGGCCGCGCACCTCGTCGATGAAGATCTGTTTCCAGGTCTGTCCCTTGGGGGGCCGCGCGCCATAGCTGACATCATTGCCGCCCACGACCAGCACCGTGGCCTTGGGCCGTTCGCGCAGCAGACGGGGCAGGGCGCGCATAAAGATGTGATAGCCGCGATAGGGCTCCAGATTGCGGTTCACGAAGGTGATGATCTCGTCGTCCCGGCTCAGCGCGCCATGCTTTTGCAAATGCAGCGTCACGTTCGGGTCGGGGCGCGAGGCCTGCGTGTTGATCCCGTCATGGCACACCGTGATCTGATCTCGAAACGGTGCGGGAAAGGTATCCGCTTGAAACGCGGTCGGGCTGCTGCCCGCATCGGCCACATCAAAATGCAGGTGGTTGTGCAAATTCTTCATGCGAATGCGCAGCGCGGCTTCCAGGTTATCGCCAAGGTCAAATTCAGGGTCGAACCCGGCATGGGGATACTCCGACAGGTGATACAGCTCGCAATAAATCCCCATCCGCGCCTTGGGCCAGACATCCTTGAGAAACATCGGCTCGCCCCAGCCCGGATGGGCCAGGATCAGATCCGGCTCAAAACCTTGCGCCTTCAAATCGCGGGCGGCCGAGAAACAGGCATGCGCCCGCGTCACCTTGGTGTCGAAATCCAGCACCCAAGGGTGCGTGTTCTGACCCGCGCGGTTGGGCAGGCTCAGCGCGACACAGTCATGCCCTTGCGCGGCCAAGCTCCGCGCCAGGTGCTTGTACTGCCCGGGAAAATTCTGGTGGATGAAAAGGATCTTCATATTCGCCTGTCTTTCGTGGCTACCATGTAAATCGGGCCGCATAACCGGGGCAAGAGTGCGTATTTGTCACCTTTCGTGCTGGACCCCGGGTGATAACGTTTCTATCACTCGCGGGATTTAAATTTTCTAAGGCGCTGGCAGATATGACACGCTATTCAGCCGCAGACATCGAAGCGAAATGGCAAGCCGCCTGGGACGAGGCTCAAGTGTTTCGGGCGCAGGCCTCTGCGGACAAGCCGAAATACTACGTGCTTGAGATGTTTCCCTACCCCTCGGGCCGCATTCACATGGGCCATGTGCGCAACTACACGCTGGGCGATGTGATCGCGCGGCACCGGCTGGCCACCGGGCACAATGTGCTCCATCCCATGGGCTGGGATGCGTTTGGTCTGGCGGCTGAGAATGCCGCGATGGACAAGGGCATTCACCCTGGCGAATGGACCTATCAAAACATCGCCGACATGAAGGCGCAGCTCAAACCGCTTGGGTTTTCGCTCGATTGGACGCGTGAGATTGCGACCTGCCATCCTGAATATTACCGCCACCAGCAGGCGATGTTCATCGACATGCTCGACGCCGGGCTGATCTACCGCAAGAACGCGGTGGTGAACTGGGACCCGGTCGATATGACCGTTCTGGCCAACGAACAGGTGATCGACGGCAAGGGCTGGCGCTCTGGCGCGGATGTGGAAAAGCGCGAGCTGACGCAGTGGTTCTTCAAAATCTCCGATTTCTCTGAGGAGTTGCTTGAGGCGCTGGATGGCCTCGATGATTGGCCCGCCAAAGTGCGCCTGATGCAGGAAAACTGGATCGGCAAATCCCGCGGGATTGAGATCCCGTTTCAGCGCACCGATGGCGGCGATCCGATCGTCTGTTACTCCACCCGGCCTGACACGATGCGCGGGGCGAGCTTTATTGCGATCTCACCCGAACATCCGGTCAGCCGCGCACTGGCTGAAGACAATGCCGACCTCGCCGCGTTCATTGCCGAGACCCGCAAGATGGACACGACCGAGGCCGCGATGGAAAAGGCCGAGAAGAAGGGCATCGATACTGGCATCACCGTGCGCCACCCGGTGGAGCCGGACAAGGAACTGCCCGTTTGGGTCGGCAACTTCGTGTTGATGGATTACGGCACCGGCGCGGTCTTCGGCTGCCCGGCCCATGACCAACGTGATCTCGACTTCGCGCGCAAATACGACCTTGAGGTGCGCAACGCCTTCTACATGCCGGGCGAGGCCGTTGAGGTCGAAAATGATGCCCTCGTGCCGCCCAAAACCGAACCCGTGGTCTTCATCGACCATTTCGCGGGCATCAAGGACGTGACCAGCCAAGAGGCGATTGACGCCACCATCGACTGGTTTGAAGCCAACGACCTCGGCACCGGTCAAATCAAATACCGCCTGCGCGATTGGGGCCTTTCCCGACAGCGCTATTGGGGCTGTCCCATCCCCGTGGTGCATTGCGAAACCTGCGGCGTGGTGCCGGAGAAAAAAGAAAACCTGCCCATCAAGCTGCCCGAGAATGTCAGCTTCGATCAGCCCGGCAACCCGCTTGATCGCCATGATGCGTGGCGGCAATGCGAATGCCCCAAATGCGGCGAAAGCGGCGTGCGGGAAACCGACACGATGGACACGTTCGTCGACAGCTCCTGGTATTACGCCCGCTTCACGGCCCCGCGCGCCGACACGCCCACAGATGCCCAAGAGGCCGCCTATTGGATGAATGTCGATCAGTATATCGGCGGGGTGGAGCACGCGATTTTGCACCTCCTCTACTCGCGCTTTTATGCCCGCGCGATGAACATCACCGGGCATCTGCCGAAATCCGCGGTGGAGCCGTTCAACGCGCTCTTCACCCAAGGCATGGTGACCCACGCGATCTATGAAAACGCGGACCGAAAGGCCGAAGGCGGCCGTCCGATCTACCACTACCCCGAAGAGGTGGAGGAAAAGGGCGGTGAGGTCACCGTGCGCGAAACGGGGGAACGGGTGAAGGTGATCCCCTCGGCCAAGATGTCGAAATCCAAAAACAACGTGGTCGACCCGGTCAATATCATTCAGCAATTCGGCGCCGACACCGCCCGCTGGTTCGTCCTTTCCGACAGCCCGCCAGAACGGGACGTGGAATGGACCGCCGCCGGCGCGGAGGCCGCCCATAAGCATCTCACCCGCGTGCACCGCATCGTGGCCGATATCTGCGCGGGATCGGAGACTGCCTCGCCAGAGGCGGACGACGCGCTCCTCAAAGAGATGCACAAGACCATCCATGACGTGACCACAGGCGTCGAAAGCTTCGGCTTCAACGCCGCGATTGCCAAGCTCTACGCCTTTTCCAACACGCTTTCGCGCGCCAAGGCGGGCTCTGCTGCCAAACGTGAGGCCGCCAGCACATTGGTGCAGCTCATGGCCCCCATGACCCCGCATCTGAGCGAGGAACTGTGGGAAATGCTGGGCCATGACGGCCTTGTCGCCACCGCGCCCTGGCCTGTGGCCGATGAGGCGATGCTGGTCGATGACACAGTGACCATGCCCATCCAGATCAACGGCAAACGTCGCGCTGAAATCAGCGTGCCCAAGGATATGGACAAAGCAGAGGTTGAAAAAGTGGCGCTCGCAGAGGATGCTGTCATCAGGGCGCTGGATGGGGCCACGCCCAAAAAGATCATCGTTGTCCCCGGTCGGATCGTGAATGTTGTCGTTTGATCGCCGTTTCTTTCTGCTCTCCAGCCTGGCTTTGACCGCCGGATGCGGCTTCACGCCTGCCTTTGGGCCGGGGGGGGCTGCCACGAAATTGCAGAACTCCATCACGCTGGATGATCCGGGTGACCGCGCCGATTACGTGCTGGTGCGCCGGTTTGAAGAACGGCTCGGACCAGCCGCGCCCGCGCGCTACGGCCTGTCCTATTCAGTGGCGATGTATGAGCGCGGGATCGCAATCTCGTCGAACAACATCATCACGCGCTACAACGTGCTGGGCTCGGTCACCTATGCTCTGCGCGACATGAGCACCGAAAAGGTGCTGACCTCGGGCAAGGTGGAGCATTTCACCAGCTATTCTGCCGAAGACACCACGGTCTCCGCGCAAGCCGCCAAGCAAGACGCCGAAGAGCGGCTGATGCTGATCATGACCGACCAAATCATCACCCGGCTCACCGCCGAGGCGGGCAACCTGCCCGCGTGATGCGCCCGGTATGAAGCTTTCGCCACGGGACGCCCCCGCCTATTTCGCCAAACCCGATCCCGGTCGCCCCGGGCTTTTGATCTATGGCGCCGATGCCATGCGCGTGGCGCTGCGGCGGCAAGAGGTGATTGCCGCGCTTTTGGGCCCCAAAGGCGAAGAAGAGATGCGCCTGACACGGCTTTCGGGGGCCGAGCTGCGCAAAGACCCGGCCATGCTCGATGCTGCGATGAAGGCGCAAGGCTTCTTTCCGGGCCAACGCGTGGCGTTTCTGGAAGAGGCCAATGATGGCGTGGTGGAGGCCGTGTCTGCCGCGCTGGAAGACTGGCAACCGGGCGACGCGGTGCTGGTGGTGACAGCCGGAACGCTCAAACCCACCTCCAAACTGCGCAAGCTTTTTGAGGCGCACAAAGGCGCCTATGCGGCCGCGATTTACGACGATCCGCCCTCACGGGCAGAAATTGAGGCGGCGCTGAAATCAGCCGGTCTGGGGCAGATCAGTCAAGATGCGATGCGCGATCTTGACGCCTTGGCCCGCACGCTCGATCCCGGCGATTTTCGCCAAACGATTGAAAAGATAGCCCTCTACAAACTGGGCGACGCATCGCCCTTGTCCTCTGAGGAAATCGCCCTCTGCGCGCCCGCGTCGGTGGAGGCAGAGCTTGATGACATCCTCCACATCGTGGCCGAGGCCCGCCCTGGAGAGGTGGGCCCAGTGATGAAACGCTTGCGCGCCCAAGGGGTTCAGCCCGTGGGCCTCTGCATGGCGGCCTCGCGCCATTTTCGCGCGCTCTATACCGCGGCCTCTGATCCTGGGGGTGTGGCCAAAGGCATGGCCAGCCTGCGCCCGCCGGTCTTTGGCCCACGTCGTGACCGGATGCAGCGGCAGGCGCAGAATTGGGGCGCGGTCCGGCTCGAAGAGGCGCTGACCATGATCACGGATACGGATCTGCAATTGCGCTCTGCGGGGCAGACAGCACCCCCAATGGCAGTGCTGGAACGCACGCTCATTCGGCTCTCGATGATGCCACGGGGGTAGGGCTCGTCCGTCGCTACGCTCCAGTCTCGCCGGCCTCCGCAAAGAGCGCAAACATCTGGTCCGACGTCATCTTCGCCGTCTCCTCGGCAAAGCTGTAGCCTTCGGGCTTGCGGTCGATAAAGATCTCTTCTTCCAACTGCATGCCCGATTGATCATCCAGCGTGCCAAAGCCCAGATGCAGTTCCCCTTGGTTTGGCCCCGGTGCGGTCACCCGGTAAAACAGGCTCGACCCGCAGCATTTGCAAAACCCGCGCTCGGCCCAGTCCGAGGAGGTGTAGCACTGGATGTTTTCTTCGCCCTGAAACGTCACCTGATCCTGGCTCAGATGCACAGCCAGGTAGATCCCGCCCGACCATTTGCGGCACATCACGCAATGACACGCGCCGACCTTGGTGGGGGTGTTTTCAATCTCAAATGTCACTGCGCCGCAAAGGCAGGATCCGGTTCTTTTCATGGGTTGTCTCCTATGTCGTAGTGTCACACTAGCACGAAGTTGCGACAGTTTCTGTCAGGAGCCCCGCCTTGTGTTCTGATCCGCGAAAAGGCAGCATGCTGCCAGATGACACGAGCAAGGCAGCCCCATGATGAAACTGATCGGCACAAGACGATCCCGCGCCTTTCGGGTGCTTTGGATGCTTGAGGAACTGGGTCTTGACTATGACCATGATCCCAGCCCGCCCCGCGCCGACGCGGTGAAGGCGGCCAACCCCTCGGGCAAGATCCCTACGCTTCTGGTGGGGGACACCGTGCTGACCGATTCCACCGCCATTTTGACCTATCTGGCCGATAAACACGGGCAGTTCACCTATCCCGCGGGCACTTTGGACCGGGCCAGACAAGATGCGCTGACCGGCGCCATTCTGGACGAAATGGAAGGCGCGCTGTGGGCGGCCTCCAAGCACAATTACGTCCTGCCCGAAGCACAGCGCGTGGCTGAGATCGTGCCCACGGCGCATTGGGAGTTTGAACGCGCGGCGCAGCGACTGTCTGAGGCGCTGGTCGGGCCGTATCTTATGGGCGAGAAGATGACCGTGCCCGATTTCCTGCTGGTGCATTGCCTGGGCTGGGCGAAAATCGCGCGCTTTCCCGACCCGGGCGACAGGTTGAAAGCCTACTCCAAAGCGGCCCGCGCGCGTGCGGCCTATGGGCGTGCCGGTGACATGGACTGAGCGTCACGTGGAAGATCCCATTTGCCCGCTCTGTGGCCGCCCTATCCCGCCTGAGGCGCGGCAAAGCCTGCATCATCTGATCCCCAAGCTCAAAGGCGGCAAAGGCGGGCCGGTCGTGCTGCTCCATCAGATTTGCCACAATGAAATCCACGCCACACTGACCGAGGCGGAACTGGCGCGCGACTATGCCACGATTGAGGCCCTGCGCGCCCATCCCAGGCTGGCGAAGTTCATTCGCTGGGTGGCCAAACGTCCGCCCGGGTTTCATTCCAAAACGCCCGGTCCACGGCGCAAACGGTGATAGAGGCGCGTGCATAAAATTCGAATTTTATGCGCATTTTCTTCGAAGAAAATGGCCGTCGTGCCGATCGGGCTCACCCCTCGATCGGGAGGATGAGATCAGCGCCCTGCGCCTTGTTGGAATTCACCGCCGGGTCCACGCGCCAGAACTGCAACGCATCCTCCGGTGCCGCGCGCATCAGGGTGGCCGCACCGTGACCGGCCTCGCCCAGCCAAAGCGCCCAATCCTCTTGGCGCAAGATCACTGGCATGCGGTGATGAATGGCCGACATGGTGGTGTTCGCGCCGGTCGTGACAATTGCGCAAGTTTTCAGCGGCGCATCGCCTTTGTCCCACTCCTGCCACACCCCGGCAAAGGCCAGGACCTCACCGTCTGTGGGGGTGATGTACCAAGGCAGGCGATTGCCCGCTTCATCCTTGGTCCATTCATAAAACCCGGTGGCTGGGATGAGGCAGCGCTGGGCGCGGGCCGCGGATTTGAAGGCAGGTTTCTCGGCAATCGTTTCCGCCCGTGCATTGATCAAAAGCGGGCCGTCACTGGGGGTCTTGTACCAATGCGGCAAGAACCCCCAGCGAAACGAGACAAGCTGTCGTCCATCGCCTTCAGAGGTCACAACATGCACGCTGTTTGTCGGGCAGATATTGTAATTGGGACCCTGCGGCAGATCATTGGCCGGGCTGGCCGCAAAAAGCTGAGCCATGGCATCAGAGGGTAGGGTGACAGCAAACCGTCCACACATGGGCCTACCTCAACACCGAGGAATAGAGCAGCATGCCCCAAGGCGCGAGCTGCGACTCGACCCTGGACCAGGCCGCGCCAAAACTGATCGGATCAAGCCCGGCAGTGGCGGCGATGTCCGTGAGCGGTCGTCGCCCGTCGATGGCCGCTATCAGCCGGGCGGACGCGGCTGGCAGGTCAAGCACGCCGGTCAGCCCGTCTGAGCCCAGTTTCACCTTTTGCCCCTTGGAGACGGCTTGCGCCAGGGCCGCCACCTGAACACCCTTGAGATGGGGTACAAGCGCGCGGGCCTTGCCATTGGCGGCCGGCTTGTCTTGCGCAGCGGCGTAACCGGTATGGGTGCGAATGGTGCCAATCAACCGCTCGGCCGTGGCCATGGCCACAGCCTCGCTCATCCCATCCGGGCGCGTCGCCCACCCTTCCAGATCGTAAAGCGCAGGTACCGTAAAGCCGCTGAAGTGCCACCCCGTACGCGAGAGCGTGTCGAGCAGCGAAGTCACGTCATAGGCGCGATCCTGGCTGTGCAGCAGCAGGTCATAAAACCCGGCCTCGCCATTCTTGTGATCATTGAGATTGGCATTGGCCTTGAACGGATGGCTTTCGGGCAGCTTGTCAAACACGCGCTGGGCCGCCTTCAGCCTCTCGCGCGGCGACATATCGGCAAAGAGCGCGCCAAACGCCTCTTGCAGCGGATAGACCCCCGACCGGCCATAGGGCGCATAGACCATGAAGCCCATCCCGCCGTCTGGGGCCACGGCCTCGCGCAGCGCGGCAAAACCTGCGTCCGGATCAGGCAAATGATGCAGAACCCCGCAGCAATCGATATAGTCAAAAGGCCCATGCTCAGGCGCATCCAGCAGGCTGCCAGTCACAAAGCGGATGCCCTCCAGCCCGCGGATTTTGGCCCGTGCCACCGCGATGTCGCGCGACGCGGTGGAGAGATCGATATAGACGGCCTCGTAGGGCTTGCCATATTGGTTCAACAGCGCCGTCAGCTGGATCAGCCCATCGCCCGTACCGCCGCCCGCCACCAGAATGCGCAGCGGCTCTCGCCAATCCCGCGCACCGCCAAAAAGAAAGTGATCAATCTCCTGCGGCAGCGAGGGCGAGCCCGTGATCAGCCGCGTCTTTTCATCCTTGGGATCGCGTTCGGGATAGGGATAGGCCTCATACTGATCCCGCACCTTTTGATCTTTGACTTTGCCCATGATCGCCTTTCGCCCGCGCCGCTTTACCCGGTTTTGGCAAATCGCTAGGACTGAAACAAGCACGGAGGCCCCCATGACCCAAACCGAACCTATTGCCATCCCCTATTTCACCGGCATGGGCCACACCCGCGTCCTGGCCGAGGCGATTGCAGACGGGGCCGGGCAGGCGCGGCTGATTGACGTGGAAAAGATCACGGATGCCGATTGGGCCGCGCTCGACGCCGCTGAGGCCATCGTGTTTGGCGCGCCCACCTATATGGGCTCGGTCGCCGCGCGCTATGAGATGTTTCTGGAGGTCGCCTCAGAGCGCTGGCCCGATCAAACCTGGGCCGACAAGCTGGCGGCCGGTTTTACCGTGGCGACCTATCCGTCAGGCGACAAGTTCGCGACCTTGATGCGGCTAAGCGTCTACGGCGCGCAGATGGGCATGATTTGGGTGGGTCAAGGCGAAACCGGCGCGCCTGTGCGCCCTGAGCACGGGCCGGTGAACGCCCAAGGCAGTTGGCTCGGCCTTATGGCCATGTCCTCGCGCGACAAGGAACAGATGGTTGAGGCTGATGACCTCATGACCGCCCGCAAATTTGGCGCGCGCATCGCGGCGGCAGCGGCCCGTTGGCGGGTTTAATCGCTCAGCGTCATGTCGATGCGCCCGTCGGTATAGGGCGTGTAAGGCGTGTTCTCCGCGAGGTACTCCGCCAACACATCCGCCACATCCGGCCCGAAATCATAGGCATCCTCGGCATCCTCAAACATCGAATAGCCATCCCCGCCGTTGCGCAGGAAATTGTTTGAGGCCACCGCATACATCCGGTCCATCTCAAGCGGCGCACCGCCCACCATCACGTCGCTCACACGCGCGCCCACGGGCGCTGTGGGGTTGACGGCAAAGCTCATCCCCGCCACCTGCGGGAACCGTCCCGCGCCATCGCTGATCTGGCTCACCCCGCTCTCCAACGCGTCTTTGAGCGCGGCGCCCGAGATACGGAAGGTCGAGAGCGTGTTCTGAAATGGCAGCACGGTGAACACCTCGCCCATGGTCACAGGCCCCGCATCAATGCTCGCCCGCAGCCCGCCGCCATTGGTCAGCGCGATCTCAACGCCCTGGCTCGCCGTCCGGTCCAGCATCGCATCGGCCACCAGGTTGCCCATCGGGCACTCCCCCGCGCGGCAGAGCACACGGTTGCCATCGATTTGCGCCGCGGCCTGAGCCACCACCTTGTTGCGCACCTCCTCCAACGGCACGGCGGCCTCAGTAATGCGCGCCTTGATGCCCTCATGCTCGGCCACGCTGGCATCCATCAAGATCGGGTTGCCGGAGGCTGAGGTCACCTTGCCCGCCTCATCAAACACCACCTCCAACTGGCCCAGATATTTGCCATAGGCCATGGCCTGCACAATCGCCGTGTCCCCCACCATGGTGGGATATGGCCCGCTTGAAGACGGGTCTTCACTGCTGAGATAGGTGTGCGAATGCCCGCCCACGATCACGTCCACGCCGGTGGTCTCTTTGGCCAGGGCCAGGTCAACGCCATAGCCCGAATGGCTGAGCAGGATGATCTTGTCGATGCCCTGCTCGGTGAGGCGATCCACCTCGTGCTGCACCGCGTCCGCGGGGTTGGTAAAGATCACATTGTCACCGGGGCTCGACCCTTCGGCGGTGTCCTGCGGCACGAGCCCGATAAAGCCGAGCTTTTCTCCGTGGCGCTCCAACACGATGGATTTCTGCACCTTGCCCGCCAGCTCCGGCTCCTGGCTCACATCGGCATTGGCCATGAGCACCGGGAAATTCACCGCCTCCATGAACCCGCGCAGCCCCGCCGGGCCGTCGTCAAACTCATGGTTGCCCACCGCCATCGCATCATAGCCCATCTCGTTCATGATCTCGGCGGCGAGTTGCCCTTTATAGAGCGTGTAAAACAGCGTGCCCTGGAACTGATCGCCCCCACTGACCAGAATCGGGGTCGTCACGCTTGCCTTGGCCGCCTCCATCGCCGTGGCCAGCCGCGCCGAGCCGCCAAAGCAGTCCCCCGCCTCATTGTCCTCGGGCGCGCAGGTGCTGTTATACTTGCTGATCGGCTCAAACCGGGCGTGGAAATCATTGGTGTGCAGGATCGTCAGCGTAAAATCGGCAGATGCGGGCGTGGCAATCAGCCCAGCGAACAGGATCGGTAGAATGTGTTTCATAAAAGCCTCCGGAATGCGCGCGCTGCCATGATGCACCCATGGCCTGCGTCCCGTCAAAGCCTTCTTGGCGCACCAACCCCAGCTCTCGGCCCTTTGGTCGTCTTTTGCCAATAGGTATTTATGACAAGAAAGAAGCCCGAACGCATCGCTTCTTTCTTGTCACAAATACCTATCCGACCTGACTGACAGGCGAAAAGCCTGGAATGGAGAGGCCATGCGCGCCCGCCTTCCATCTTGACCGCACCCAGCCTGCAAGGCATCACGCAAACCATGTTGATCCTCAAGATTTTCCGCGACCATGAATGGCAGGCCTTCCGCCACGATGGCGTCACCAAAGGCGCGCCCATTGATCTGGCCGACGGCTTCATCCATTTCTCCACGCCCGCGCAGGCCGCGGAGACCGCCGCGCTGCATTTTGCGGGCGAAACCGGGCTGATGCTTCTGGCGGTGGACGCGGGTGAGATGGGCGATGCGCTCAAATGGGAGGTCTCGCGCGGTGGCGCGAAATTTCCCCATCTCTTTCGTGACTTGCGGCTCGAAGATCTCGAACGGGTGGAACCGTTGCCATTCATCGCCGGGCGGCACCGCTTCCCCGAGGATCTGATCGGTCACGTTGATCCCACGCGCGTGCAGTTTGACGTCTTCAAGGGTCTCGACCGCGAGCACCCGATCGAGATGCTCAACCTCGTGCGCCTGCGCGATCTGGCCGCCTACCCGGAAGGTCATGGCCTGGCCGGGCAAGGCGTCACCGGGGCCGAGGCCTATCGCCAGTACGGCGCGGGCGCGGGACCTATCGTGGCCCGGATCGGCGCCTCCATCCTCTGGCGCGGTGCTTTTGAGGCAACGCTGATCGGCCCGGCCGGAGAGGTCTGGGATCACGCCTTCATCGCGCGCTATCCCACGGGCCACGCGTTTCTTGAGATGATCTCTGATCCGGCTTACGCCGAGGCCGTGGTGCACCGTCAGGCGGCGGTTGAAACCTCGCGCCTCATACGCTGCAAACCCTCTGACACCGGGGCCACATTCGGATGAGCTGGCTGGAACAGGCCGGTCTGCCGCTTCTGCGCATGTTTGATCCCGAGCGCGCCCACGGTCTTGCCTTGCGCGCCCTCAACACCGGGTTTGCGCCATTGCCGGGCCCCATCACGTCCCCGCGCCTCATGACCACGCTGGCGGGGCTCGACCTGCCCAACCCGATCGGGCTGGCCGCCGGGTTTGACAAAAACGCCGAGGCGCTGGGCCCGCTCTCTCGTGCAGGGTTTGGGTTCCTTGAGGTGGGCGCCATCACCCCCCGCCCGCAACCCGGCAACCCCAAGCCGCGCCTCTTTCGCCTCTCTGAGGATCGCGCCGTCATCAACCGCTTTGGCTTTTATAATGACGGGATGGAAGTCGCCGCCGAGCGCCTCGCGCGCCGTCCCAAAACCGGCGTGATCGGCCTCAACCTCGGCGCCAATAAAGACAGCGCCGATCGGGCCGACGATTTCGCCCGCGTGCTGGCCCATTGCGGCGCGCATCTCGATTTCGCCACGGTCAATGTCTCCAGCCCCAACACCGAAAAACTGCGCGACCTGCAAGGCGCGGCGGCGCTGGCCAAATTGCTCAGCGGCGTGATGGAGGCGCGCGCAAGCTTGCCCCGCCCCATCCCCATTTTCCTCAAAATCGCGCCAGACCTCACCGATACAGAGATCAACGAGATCGCCGATGTCGCGATCAAGGCCGGGTTGCAGGCCATCATCGCCACCAACACGACGCTGTCCCGCGATGGGCTGACCAACCGCCACCGCGACGAAAAGGGCGGTCTTTCGGGCCGTCCGCTGATGCAGAAATCCACCCGCGTTCTGGCGCGGCTTGCGGTTGAGACGAAAGGCGCGATGCCCCTCATCGGGGTGGGCGGTGTCAGTTCTGCCGAAGACGCCCTGACCAAAATCCGCGCCGGCGCCAGCGCGGTGCAGCTCTATTCGGCCATGGTCTATGAAGGCATATCGCTCGCCGCCCGCATCGCGCAAGGCCTCGACACAGCTTTGGAGGCGGAAGGCTTTGCCTCGGTGACAGAGGCCGTGGGCACGCAGGCCGAGGCCTGGGCCGCGTGATCCCATCGCGCAAACGTCACGCGGTTTGGCTTGAAAACCCCACAGCACAGCCCCTAAATCAGGCGATCTGAAGGAGGGGCAGATGGACACAACCGCGCGCAAAGGCTGGTTCGACGCGATCGTGCTCGATCTGCTGCGCCAAATGCGCTGGTCCTTCCTGCCGCCTTTGATGGTCTATTTCGCCTTTGGCTTTACCGGGCTCACCGCCATCGTCGGCACGTTCTTCGTCAAGGAATACCTGGACCTCTCTGCCGCCTACCTGGCGGGGCTCGCGTTTTGGGCGGGCATCCCATGGGCGCTGAAAATGCCGTTGGGGCACCTTGTCGATATCATCTGGCGCTGGAAATGGCTGCTCGTGTGGTTCGGCGCGGCGCTTGTTGGGCTGAGCGTGGGCATCATGTACCTCGTGCTCACAGCGCCCGCGATGATGGAGGCGGTGATGCCGCTTGGATCGTGGTACGTGGCCAGCACGATCATCGCGCCTTGCGGGTTGGTTATCCAAGATGCGGTGGCCGACGCCATGTCGGTGGAGGCCGTGCCCAAGGTCGATGAAGAGGGCCAACCGATCCCCGAGGCGCAGGAGAAAGCGATGCATGTCACCATGCAGACGCTGGGCCGGTTCGCTCTGATTTCTGGCACCTTTGCGGTGGCACTTCTGAACATCGTGATGTTTGCGGGCATCGAGGATCTGACCCAGCCGCAAAAGGCTGAGATCTATGCCTCTATCTACTTCGCCGCGTTGATCATCCCGGTGATCTCGGTCTCCGGCGTGGTCCTCGGCGGGCTGCAAAAACGAAGCCAGCGCCGCCGGTTGATGGCCACGGGCATGAGCGCGGCAGAGGCCTATGAGGCCACCGAGGCGCGCGATGAGCATACGCAAGTCAACCCTTGGTACTTCATCGGCGGCGGGGCGTTTGTTGTGCTCACCCTGATCATCGGGCTGGGGCAGGTGCCCTTTGGCCAAGAGATCATTTTTGCAGGCTCCATGACCATCGTGCTTTTGCTCATGCGCCAGCTGATGCAGGCGTTGCCCCGGGCGCAGGCCCGCATGCTGATGGGCACGGCTGCGATCATCTTTGCCTTCCGGGCGATCCCGCTGCCGGGGCAGGGGCTGACATGGTTCACGATTGATGAGCTGGGCTTTGATCAACAGTTCCTGTCGGTCCTGTCCTTGATCACGGCGGTGATCACGCTGGCGGCGATGCTGGTGCTGCGGCCTGTGATCGCGCGGCGCTCCATCGTCTATGTGGTCGTTGTCCTGTCGCTTGCGGCGGGCGTGCTGTCGCTGCCCAATCTGGGGCTGTATTATGGCGTGCATGAATGGACCGCCTCGGTGACCGCAGGCATTGTGGATGCCCGTTTCATCGCCATTCTCGACACAGCCGTGGAAAGCCCGCTGGCACAGATCGCCATGATACCCATGCTGGCCTGGATCGCGCGCAATGCGCCGGTCTCGCTCAAGGCCACGTTCTTTGCGGTCATGGCCTCCTTCACCAACCTCGCGCTGTCGGCCAGCCGCTTGGGCGAGAAATACCTCAACCAGATTTTCACCGTGACGCGCGAGGTGCGCGATGCAGACACAGGCGTGATTGAAACGGCCGCCAATTATGCTGAACTTGGCATGCTGCTGATCACCGTGGCTGTGCTGACCGTGGGCATCCCGCTTCTGGTGGTGTGGATGGTCCAACGCAGCCCCCTGCGCACCACCGATTGATTGGGGGTGATCAGGGCGCGGGATCAAGGCCCTTGAGCCGCCGCGCCTTCGTCAGGCCGTCCCAACGGCATGGCGAATTGGCAATTGCTGGACGCCGCTCGCCTCTACAGCGGGTTTGATGGATAAAGAGCGGCTGAATTATTTTGGTTCGCCATACCACGGCCTGACAAAGCCGCTCTGTTGCGTGCTTTGTCTCTGACATCAAAATGACCTTGCACCCGCTGCATTCGTCTCAATACTCACCCGCAGATGCTGCGCCTTTGCCTCATAACCTTTGCCGTGATGGCGGCCTTCGCTGTGCCAGCCAAATCTGACGGTGTGACAATCTTCGCCGCCGCCAGCCTGAAGACCGCTTTGGATGAGATCACCCAAGGCACCGACACGACCGTCTCTTATGCCGCCTCCTCCACCATCGCGCGTCAGGTGGAGCTGGGCGCGCCTGCCGATTTGATCATCACCGCCAATGTCGCCTGGATGGATCACCTCGCCGCTAAAGCGCGGCTCGCCTCTGATACGCGCCGCGATCTGCTGGGCAATACGCTCGTGCTTGTTGCCTCATCCGACATGGCGTTCATCGCCCAGGCCGGTCTGCCCGTGAATCACTATATCGGGCAGGACAAACTGGCCATGGCGCTTGTCGATGCGGTGCCCGCCGGGATCTACGGCAAAGAGGCGCTGATCGCGCTGGGCATCTGGAAACCGACCCTGCCCAACATCGTGCAAACCGATAATGTCCGCGCCGCACTGCGCCTTGTGGCCATGGGCGAGGTGCCGTTTGGCATTGTCTACGCCACTGACGCCAAAGCCGAGCCGCGGGTGCAGGTGGTCCACCGCTTTGATCCTGCCAGTCACGGGCCCATAGTCTATCCCATGGCCATCGTCGCCGGGCGGGACACCCCGGAAGTTCAGGCCATGTGGGCCAGATTGCGCAGCGCGCAGGCCGCGGAGATCTTCACCCGCAACGGCTTTCTCGTGCTTGAGGCCCCGCAATGACCGATTGGCTCGGCCCGGCAGAGTGGCAGGCCGTCGCGCTTTCGCTCAAGGTCTCCTTCTGGGCCACGGTGCTCAGCCTGCCTTTGGGCATCTTTACCGCTCACGCGTTGGCCCGCTGGCACTTCCCCGGCAAACAGATCGTCAACGGGTTGGTCCACCTCCCGCTCGGCCTGCCGCCCGTGGTCACCGGCTACCTGCTGCTCTTGGCGGTTGGTTCCACCACCTGGCTCGGCGGGCTTCTCGAAAGCGCGGGCCTCGGCCTTGCCTTCCGCTGGACAGGGGCCGCGCTCGCCGCCGCCGTCATGGCCTTCCCGCTCATGGTCCGCGCCATCCGGCTGTCCATTGAGGCCGTCGACCCCGGTTTGGAAGAGGCCGCCGCCACCCTCGGCGCCTCTCGCCTATGGGTTTTCCTTACCGTCACGCTGCCCTTGATCCTGCCGGGTGTGCTCGCCGGCAGCATCCTCGCCTTCGCCAAAGCGATGGGGGAGTTCGGCGCCACCATCACCTTTGTCGCCAACATCCCCGGCCAGACCCAAACCCTGCCCTCCGCCGTCTACGCTTTCCTCCAAGTCCCCGGTGGTGAAAGCGCGGCAGGCCGGTTGGTCATCATCGCCATCGTGATCGCCATGGGCGCGCTTCTCCTTTCAGAAGTCCTCGCCCGGCGTATGGCCAAACGGGTGGGCGCATGACGCTCTCTGTCGCCATCACCCACGCCTTTGCGGGCTTTGACCTGGACGTGGCATTTGACGCGCCCCCGGGCGTGACCGTGCTCTTTGGCCAATCGGGATCGGGCAAAACCACCGTGATGCGCGCGGTCGCGGGGCTGCTTGAGGCGCAGCACGCCCGCATCACCCTGGGTGACACCACGCTGACCGACACAGCCCAAAACCGCGCCATCCCGACCCATGCCCGCCAATTGGGGTATATCTTCCAGGACGCGCGCCTCTTCCCCCATCTCACCGTGCGCCAGAACCTTGATTACGGCACCCGGTTCGCGCGCGGTCGCCAGGGGCCCTCCTTTGACCGCATCGTGGGCATGCTGGGCATCGATCACCTGCTCAGCCGCCGCCCGGCGACGCTCTCGGGCGGCGAAACCCAACGGGTCGCCATCGGCCGCGCGCTCCTGGCTCGCCCGCGTCTCATCCTCGCCGATGAACCGCTCGCCGCCTTGGACGAGCCTCGCAAGGCTGAGATCCTGCCCTATTTCGAACGCCTGCAAACTGAGCTCGACATGCCCGTGCTCTACGTCACCCATTCCGTCACAGAACTGGCCCGTCTCGCCAATCAGGTCGTCGTGCTGAAATCCGGCCGCGTGGTGCAATCCGGCCCGGTGAGCGACGTGATGAGCGATCCCGCAGGCCTGGGTGACAGCACACGCGCCATTGGCTCCCTTCTCCGCGCCACGGTCCAGCGCCACCACGATGACGGCCTGACGGAACTTGACGCAGGCGGCAGCGCGCTTTTCCTGCCCCGCCTGGATCGCGACCCGGGTGCGTCCATTCGGCTCCGTGTGGCGGCCCATGATGTGATCCTCTCGCGCACCCGTCCCACCGGGCTTTCCGCGCTCAACATCCTGTCGGGCACGGTCAAATCCATCCGCGACGGCGACGGCCCGGGGGCCCTCGTGGCGCTGAGCACCCCCGCCGGCACCTGCCTTGCGCGCATCACCAAACGCTCTGCCGCCGCGCTTGATCTCGCGCCTGGGGCGGAGTGCTGTGCCATTATCAAAACCGTGGCCATCGCGCCCGAGGACATCGGCGGACCCTCCCCTGTTTGACGCCCGCGCCTGACGCGAGACTTGACGCAGGCCCGTCCCATAACCCACACTGAGCTTACCGATCCGCGCTCATCAGGCGCAGACCCCTGAACGCGCAGGTCGCGGCAGATCCCAGGCAGAACCCGTTTCCACGGCACATCTCCGTTTTGTCGAGCAGCACATGAGACGCTGTTTGAACAAAAAAGGGAGGAACACCATGCGGGTCTTTACGGTTCTCGGACCATCGCAATCCGGCAAATCGACACTTCTGAAAGGGCTCATCGGGCTGGAGCCGCAACGCGCCACATCGCTCGATCTCCAAGGCGCGGCCACCGCCACGCAATTCACCTTCATGGGCGATGACTGGTGCGCCATCGATATTGCGGGCGGGGCGGAAAACCTCTCCACCGCCGGGCCTGCGCTCGCGGCCAGTGATGCCGCGGTCCTCTGCGTGGGCGCCGATCCCGACGGGGCGGTCCTCGCCGCGCCGTACTTCAGGCTGATCGAAGAAGCAGGGGTTCCCTGCTTTCTTTTTGTGAACCGCGTGGATGCCGCCCAAGGCCGCATATCCGAGGTGATCGCGGCGCTGCAGGTCTATTGCCGCCACGGCATCGCCCTGCGCCAGGTGCCGATCCGTCAAAGCGGTCAAATCGTCGGCGCGGTCGATCTCATTTCAGAACGCGCATGGGCCTATCAAGAGGGTAAACCATCCGCCCTCATGGAACTCCCCGACAGCGTCGCAGGCCGCGAACGCCAAGCCCGCGCCGAACTTCTGGAGGCTTTGGCCGATTTCGACGACGCGCTCCTCGAACAGCTGATCGAGGATCAACACCCCCTGACCGAAGATGTCTACCAAACCGCCACCACCGTGCTGCAACAGCATGAACTGGTGCCCGCGCTCCTTGGCTCTGCCGAGCATCGCAACGGCATGCTGCGGTTGATGAAATCCCTGCGCCATGCGGCGCCTCAGGTCGACGCCGCCCGCGCCCGATTGGGGGGCTCGATGGCCGTGGGGGCCTTGGGCGATCACGTCAAACATCTGGGCAAAACCGTCCTGATCCGCGCGCTGAGCTCCGGCGTGGGGCAGGGGGCGCCGCTGGCTGGCCCGTCATTGGGCAATGTCACGGGGCTCGACGCCAAAACACCGATTGCCACGCTGACCCCGGGCCAAATGGGCCTCACCATGAAAAGCGATCACCTGACCGTTGGGCGCGGTTTCTCGGCGGATGCCGCCCACGACCTGCCCGATTGGGCGCAGGCCCATCCCGGCACGTTTGCCCGCGTGGTCACACCGCGCAATGACCGCGATGAGGCGCGGCTGTCGATGGCCCTGGACCGTCTCAGCGAGATTGATCCCGGCCTCCGCGTGGCCCCCGATTCGCAAACCGGGCACGCGGTCTTCTCCATGCAAGGCCCGCAGCACTTTCGCCGCGTGACCGCCAAACTGGCCGACAGTTTTGCCGTGGACATAAAAGAGCACGCCGTGCCACCGGCCTATCGCGATACCATCCGCAAACCGGTCTCCTGCCGTTACCGCCACCGCAAGCAATCCGGCGGGGCAGGTCAGTTTGCCGATGTGGCCCTCGATGTCCGGCCCTTGCCGCGCGGCACCGGCACGCGGTTTGATGAGGTGATCAAGGGCGGTGCCGTGCCGCGCAATTACATTCCGGCGGTTGAGGCCGGTGTGATGGAGGCGTTGACCGAGGGCCCGCACGGCTTTGCGGTGGTCGATGTCGCGGTCACGCTCACCGATGGCAAACACCACGCCGTCGATAGTTCCGACTTTGCCTTCCGAACAGCGGGCAAAAACGCGATGAAAGAGGCAATCGCCCAAAGCGGCGTGCAACGTCTGGCGCCCATCGCCCAGGTGCTGATCCACGTGCCCTCTGTCTATGCGGGCGGGCTGGTGCCGCTGGTCTCGGGCATGAAAGGCCAGGTGCTGGGCTTTGAGGGCCACCCGACGGCTGCGGGGTGGGACGTGTTCCGCGCCATGCTGCCGATGACCGCTTTGGATGATCTCTCCACGACACTGGCCAGTGCGGCGCGCGGCACCGGTTGGTTCACCGCGTGCTTTGATCACTACACAGACGCCCGCGCAGAGGAATTGGCCAAAGCCTGATTGGGGGTGCCACCCCCAAACCCCCGGAGGTATTTGAAACAAGAAAGAAGCAGGTCCGGAGCCAGGCTTCTTTCTTGTCAAAAATACCTCCGCCGGAGGCATCAATCCTGCAAAAGCGCCAGCGCCTCACCCAGATCAATTGCACCGTCGTAAAGCGCCCGGCCCGAGATCGCGCCATTGAGTGCGGCCCCGCACTCCTTGAGAGCTTGCAGGTCCGCGAGGCTTGAAACCCCGCCCGAGGCAATCACAGGGATCTCCACCGCGCGGGCCAGCGCGGCCGTGGCCTCCACATTGGGGCCTTGCATCGCGCCATCGCGGTTGATGTCGGTATAGATGATCGCCGCCACGCCCGCGTCCTCGAACGAGCGCGCCAGATCGGTGGCATCCACATCCGTCTCTTCCGCCCAGCCGCGCGTCGCCACGCGCCCGTCGCGTGCATCAATGCCCACCGCGACCTGACCGGGAAAGGCGCGCGCGGCCTCACGCACCAGCCCGGGGTCTTCGACCGCAACGGTGCCCAGGATCACGCGGGCCAGACCTTTGGCAAGCCAGCTTTCAATCGTGGCCATATCGCGGATGCCCCCGCCCAATTGGGCCGGCACATCCGTACGCTCCAGTATGGCATCCACCGCCGCGCCGTTCACAGGCTCCCCCGCAAACGCGCCGTTGAGATCGACCAAATGCAACCACGCGCACCCCGCCTCGACAAAGGCCATGGCTTGCGCGGCGGGGTCATCATTGAACACGGTGGCCTTGTCCATTTCCCCCTTCAACAAGCGCACGGCCTGGCCATCTTTGAGGTCAATTGCGGGGTAAAGAATCATGGCCTGGCCTTCCTGACTTGGACGAAAGCGCATCTTTCATGACGCAGCGCCATTTGCAACGCGACCCCACGTCATTCTTGGATCATTGGGGGAAGTTGCGTAAACCTATGTCCAGTTTTTACGGGAGGATCCTCACATGAAAAAGACTTTGATCGCCGCCGCGGCGCTGTTGATGACCGCTGGCGCCGCGCTGGCTGACCCCGCCGCAGGCATGTGGCGCAGCGAAAACAGCGAAGAAACCAACCGCTTCATGCATGTGAAAGTGTCGCCCTGTGGCGCGAAAGTATGCGGCGTGATCCAAGGCGTGTTTGAAGCCAACGGCTCACCCGTTCCAGGCCACCCGGCCGCTGGCAAGCGCATGATCTGGGATATGCAGCCCGCCGGCAATGGCTCTTACGTCAACGGTAAGATCTGGGCCCCGGACAACGAAAAAACCTACAAATCCAAAATGCAGCTGCAAAGCGCCAACCAGCTCAAGGTCGAAGGCTGCATCATCGGCATCTGCCGCGGCCAGACATGGACGCGCATCCGCTAAACGCATGCCTTGACGGTTTCGTACCGTAATCAGTGCTGCCACGGCCTCTGAGTTCTCAGCTCAGAGGCCGTTTTTCGTGACCGAACAATTTGTAAAGGGCCGGAACACAAGGCGAACATTCGCTTTCCTTAATCCAGGCGCTGCGCTATATTTCCCAGGCATGAGCAGTTTTGATGATAGCGACGTCTTTGAAGGCGCCTCTTTGGCCGCGCGGGCTATGGCTGCGCGCCCCATGCCCTATTTGGACGGGCTCAATCCCGCACAGCGCGAGGCGGTTGAGGCGCTCAATGGTCCGGTCTTGATGCTGGCGGGGGCGGGCACGGGCAAAACCAAGGCGCTGACCACCCGGTTGGTGCATCTGCTGAACACCCACACCGCGCAGCCCAATGAAATCCTCGCCGTGACGTTTACCAACAAGGCCGCGCGCGAGATGAAGAACCGCGTCGGCGGGATGCTGGGCGAGATGGTCGAGGGGATGCCTTGGCTCGGCACGTTCCACTCCATCTGTGTGAAGCTGCTGCGCCGTCACGCCGAACTGGTCGATCTGAAATCGAACTTCACCATTCTCGACACCGATGATCAGCTGCGACTGCTCAAGCAATTGGTGCAAGCGGCGGGTATTGACGACAAACGCTGGCCCGCGCGGATGTTGATGGGCATCATCGACAATTGGAAAAACCGCGCATGGACGCCCGAGAACGTGCCCGCTTCTGAGGCTGCGGCCTATGACGGCAAGGGGCCTGCGCTTTATGCGCAGTACCAGGCGCGGATGAAGGAGCTGAATGCCGTCGATTTCGGTGATCTGCTCTTGCACATGGTTACGATTTTCCAAAAGCACGAAGATGTGCTCGCCCAGTACCAGCGCTGGTTCCGCTACATCCTTGTGGACGAATATCAGGACACGAACGTGGCGCAGTACATGTGGCTGCGGCTCTTGGCGGGGGCGCATAAGAACATCTGCTGCGTGGGCGATGATGATCAGTCGATCTATGGCTGGCGCGGGGCCGAGGTGGGCAACATCCTGCGCTTTGAAAAAGATTTTCCCGGTGCCACCGTGGTGCGGCTGGAACAGAATTACCGCTCCACCCCGCATATCCTCGCCGCCGCCTCGGGCGTGATCGCGGGCAACAAAGGGCGGCTGGGCAAAGAGCTTTGGACCGAGACCGATGAGGGCGAGAAGGTCCGCCTCATCGGCCATTGGGATGGCGAGGAAGAGGCCCGCTGGATCGGCGAAGAGGTGGAAGCGATGCAGCGCGGCACCCGCGGCCTCGATCCCTATTCCTTGGATGACATGGCCATTCTCGTGCGCGCCTCCCACCAAATGCGCGCCTTTGAAGATCGGTTTTTGACCATTGGATTGCCCTACCGCGTGATCGGCGGGCCGAGGTTCTATGAGCGGATGGAGATCCGCGATGCCATGGCCTATTTCCGGCTGGTGGTCAGCCCGTCGGACGATCTGGCCTTTGAGCGGGTGGTGAACACGCCCAAACGGGGCCTCGGCGACAAGGCACAGCAGAAAATTCAGATGACCGCTCGTCGCCAAGGCGTCTCGCTCCTCGAAGGGGCGGCGATCCTGCTTCAGGAAAAGGGGCTCGGTGGCAAAGGCGCGACAGAGCTTGCGCTGTTCCTCGAAGGTTTGCGCCGCTGGGGCCGCATGGCGGGCGATCCAACCGTCAGCCACATGGAACTGGCCGAGGTGATCCTCGACGAAAGCGGCTACACCGCGATGTGGCAAAACGACAAAACGCCCGAGGCCCCGGGGCGGCTCGAAAACCTCAAGGAACTGGTCAAGGCGCTGGAGCAGTTTGAAAACCTGCAAGGCTTTCTCGAACATGTCAGCCTGATCATGGACAATGAATCGGAAGAGGCCGAAGAAAAGGTCTCGATCATGACGCTGCACGCCGCCAAGGGTCTGGAATTTCCCGCCGTGTTCCTGCCGGGTTGGGAAGACGGCCTTTTCCCCTCACAGCGCAGCATGGATGAAAGCGGCATCAAAGGCGTCGAGGAAGAGCGCCGCCTGGCCTATGTCGGCATCACCCGCGCCGAAGAGATTTGCACCATATCATTCGCGGGTAACCGGCGGGTCTACGGCCAATGGCAAAGCCAGATGCCGTCGCGTTTCATTGATGAGCTGCCCGAGGATCACGTCGAGGTGCTGACACCGCCCGGTCTTTATGGCGGTGGCTACGGCGCGGCGGCGATGGGCGGCATGGCTGATATGACCGGCATGGACAGCAATATTGAGGCGCGCGCGGCCGCCGCGGATGGTTACAACTCCCCGGGCTGGAAACGCCTGCAGGCGCGGGCAGGGCAACGCCCCATGGCCCAACCCAAGGAAAGCAAATCCAGCGTGATCGATGCCCAGGCCATCAGCAGCCACACCGTGGGCGAGCGCGTCTTTCACCAGAAATTCGGGTATGGTGAAATTACGGGCATCGAAGGTGACAAGCTCGAAATTGATTTTGAAAAGGCGGGCACCAAGCATGTGGTGTCACGTTTTGTCAGTGGGGCCGACGATATTCCCTTCTGCCCCCGCAGAAAGGACCGCGTTATGCCCACCTTCCAGAAACTCTCCCGCACGCTGCAAAGTTTCATTGAAAAACAGCCCATGTTCTTTGTCGCCACCGCGGATCGGGACGGGCGGGTGAATGTCTCGCCCAAGGGCCTCGATACTCTGCGGATTATGGGGGCCAACCGGATCGTGTGGTTGTCTCTGAGTGGCAGCGGCAATGAATCAGCTGCCCATGTGCAGGCCACGGGTCGGATGACCTTGATGTTTTGCGCCTTTGAGGGATCGGCCATGATCCTGCGCACCTATGGCCAGGCCAAAGTGCGTCATCCGCGCGATCCCGAATGGGGCGATCTGATCGGGCTGTTTCCCAAACTCGCGGGCAGCCGGCAGATTTTTGATCTTGAGATCGATCTGGTGCAGACCTCCTGCGGCAGTGGCGTCCCGGTGATGGCCTTCCAGAAAAGCCGGGGCGAAGAGGAGCTGGAGCCGTTTTATGCCGAAATGGGCGAGGCAGGCGTTGAGGACTATTGGCGGCGCAAGAACGTAGAGACGATCGATGGCCAACCCACCGGGATTTTTGACGACTGACCAACCCGTCCCGATGCGGCGGGATATCGCGCGCGCTCAGACCTGTTGGCTGTCCAACAACGCGCCAAGTGCCGGATGCGGAAACTTGCGCGGCAGGGTCACCGCAAAAAACGGCTCTTCTATGCCTAAATCAAATGGCGCCGTGGCCAAATGCCCGCTCTTGACCTCATCGGCCACAACAACCGCCGGTGCGACGGCCAGGCCGAACCCTTCGCGCGCCAAAAGCCGCACCATGGCCATGTCATCCACATGGGCGGCGACCTTGGGCTCCACCCCCAGCCGCGCCACCAGATTGTCAAAACCTGCGCGAATGACGCTCTCACTGGGCAGGATCAGTGGCGCGTGGCGCAATAGTTCTGTGAGGCTGGCATGGGTCATCAAATCCGGGCGGCCATGCAACCCCACGGGCTGGGAGGCGATCTGTTGCGCCGCAAACCCCGGCGCCTGTGGCACCTCCGTGGTCAGCACCACATCCAATGTGAGCGCTTCAAGATCGCTCAAGAGCGCGCGCATATTTCCGGACTTGAGCGTGACAGCATGGGTGCCCTTGGCCATCAACGGGCGCACAAACCGCAGCTGAAAATTGCGCGACAGGGTCGACAAAGCCCCCACGCGCAACGGCGATTGCGCAGCACTTGCACTGTGCAGGCTCGCCAGCAATTCATCACCCGCATTGAAAATCCGGTCGGCGTGATCCAGCGCGATGCGCCCGGCCTCCGTCAACACCAGTTTGCGCCCCACCCGGTCAAACAAGGCATGACCCAGACGCTCTTCCAGCTGCTTGATTTGCAGCGACAAGGCCGATTGCGCCACGTTGAGCCGCGCCGCGGCCTGACCCAGGTGGCCCTCTTGCGCGACCTCGCGGAAATACCGCAGGTGATGATAGTTCAATTTCATAGACATTCTGTTTTATAGAACAAAATTGAATATAAGTTCTATTTTATTTCTTTTGCTCCCTGATCTACCTCCCAACAAGCGCGAACATGGAGATGAGCGATGGATGTCTTGATGAGCTTTGCCAGCACTCTGGTCGAACAGATGCAAAAGCCGACCCTGGCTTTCTTGATCGTCGGCATGATGCTGGCGGCTTTGGGTAGCAAGTTCGAAATTCCCGAACCAGTGTACAAATTCGTGGTCATCCTGCTCCTGCTCAAGGTCGGCATGGGCGCGGGCATCTCCATTCGCTCGGCCAATTTCGCAGAACTGATCGTGCCCGCCATTGGGGCCATGGCCGTGGGTATTGCGATCGTGTTCCTGGGCAGCAGCCTGCTCAGCCGTTTGGGCGGGGTCAGTCCCATGGATGGCTACGCCACGGCGGGTCTCTTCGGGGCGGTTTCGGCCTCCACGCTCGCGGCGGGCATGGCGATGCTCGATGATGCGGGCATGTTTTACGAAGGCTTCATTGGCGCGCTTTATCCCTTCATGGACATCGCCGCCCTCGTCACCGCCATCGTGCTGGCCAAAATGGCCGCGAGCCGTAAAGCGGCGAGCGCGACCCTCCGGTCCGGCGGCACCGTCCCCTAAGGCGGCGGCACAGGCGGCACCACAAGCATGGGCGACAACATCGGCGAAAACATGGGCCTCTTCCGCTCCATCCTCACCGACACGCTCAAAAGTGCGGCGATCTCCGCCTTGCTGGCGGGCCTCGCGCTCGGCCTTCTGGCGCGTCCTGACAGCGTGTATGAAAGCTTTTATGAGCCGCTCTTCCGGGGCCTCTTGTCGATCCTGATGATCATCATGGGCATGGAGGCCTGGGCGCGGCTCTCCGAGATGCGCAAGGTGGCCCATGTCTACATTCTCTACGGTGTCACGGCCCCCTTCCTGCACGGCGCATTGGGCTTCGGCGCAGGGCTCATCGCCCATGAGCTGACAGGGTTTTCCGCCGGTGGCGTGGTGCTCCTCTCGGTGATGGCCGCGTCCAGCTCTGACATCTCCGGCCCGCCCACGATCCGAGCCGCACTGCCTGAGGCGAACTCATCGGCCTATATTGGCAGCTCTACGGGCCTCGGCACACCGGTTGCGATCCTCTCGATCCCGCTCTGGATCACCTTGGCCGAGATGTTCATCTAATGGATAAGAGAGCGCGGTCGTAAGGCCCCGGCCTGGCGAACCGCGCTTTCTTCAGCCGCACTTTATCGTGCCAGCCCGCTGACCATTTGAATGGTTGCCTGCAATGACGATTTCGCCAGGCCCTGGGTGGGGCCTTGCGAACGCGCGGCGGCCCAGGGGCCTTGATTCCGCGCGGGCGCGTTCACCCGATCGCGGCGGCTTTCACATCTTCGTCGATGTAAGGCAGGTACTGCTCAAAATTGTCGGCAAACATCTTCACCAGCTTCTCAGCCTGGGCATCATAGCCGCTGGTGTCGCCCCAGGTGCGGCGCGGGTCCAGCAGGACCTCCGGCACGCCCGGCACGGTCTGAGGTACGTCAAAGCCGAAATTGGGATCTTTGCGGAAACCTTGCTTGCTGAGCGTTCCATCAAGGGCCGCCGTCAACAATGCGCGCGTGGCCTTGATCGGCATCCGCGACCCGGTGCCATAGGCTCCACCCGTCCAGCCCGTGTTCACCAACCAACAGGTCGCGCCGTGCTTGGCGATCTTTTCGCGAAGCAAGTTGCCATAGGCCTCAGGCCGGCGCGGCATGAACGGCGCACCAAAACAGGTGGAGAATGTGGGCTGCGGCTCTGTCACGCCGCGCTCGGTGCCCGCCACCTTGGCGGTAAAGCCTGACAAGAAGTGATACATCGCCTGCGCGGGCGTCAGCCGCGCGATGGGCGGCAGCACGCCAAAGGCGTCGCAGGTCAGCATGATGATGTTCTTGGGATGCCCGCCCAGCGCGTTCGAGGACGCGTTGGAGATGTATTCCAGCGGGTAGGCGCAGCGCATATTGGCCGTCAGGCTGTCATCCTCGAAATCAAGTTCCAGCGTCTCTTCGTCATAGACCATATTTTCAATGACAGTGCCGAACTTGGACGTGGTGGCGTAGATCTCGGGCTCGGCCTCAGGGTCCAGAGTGATCGTCTTGGCATAGCACCCGCCTTCAAAATT
>ERZ1740070.450-NODE-450-length-28593-cov-8.094190_pt1 | contig 28593 bp, 28 predicted proteins | sample MGYA00581734_ERZ1740070 | MGnify/ENA primary metagenome ERZ1740070 (study PRJEB43018, sample SAMN04849744) | marine metagenome | isolation source: floating plastic debris | place: Pacific Ocean | collected 2008-09-01 | study: EMG produced TPA metagenomics assembly...
TGTGGAACGGAACGGTTGTGCTAGAGGGTACAGAAGACACTGTTATGGGCTTCTCAAAAATATTGGAACTTCCCACAACAGAGGCGGCACCTGCCCCCTGATATGCATGCCTTTGTCATCAGCTTTACGAACGGTTCCAAAGTCGAATGCAAGGATGTGTCTCAAAAAATGACTCGGCTGGATGCCGCTAATTGGAGGGTAGCAAGTGAGCAAACCGGCTATCCGACGGCAGTTGTCGGTCGTGCAACATTGGCAAATGCCGATAATTGGGTTGTTTGCGGATTAGCACTTTTGACAAATGCTTCGACCCTTCGCGAATGTCTCAAGTCATCCGAAACAGACGATATTTCTCTGATCGCCGAAGCTCGTGCAAAGCTTGGGCGGTCTTTCCATGAACACCTCTCAGGTGGCTTCTCAGTTGTTTTGGTAAATCAAAAGTCCGGAGAGGTTGAAGGGTACAGAGATCATTTCGGAGTTATTCCATTTCACTATTGTATATATGATGGGGTTCTGACTTGTGGGTCAGATATACGTTCAGTTTTACATCTATCAGCTATTCCTCTAGCAGAAGATAAAACACGTATTTCTGACTTTCTTTTTTCGGAAGATGTCGATCCAAGAATTACTGCATTTTCGGGTCTTGGCCGTTTGCAGGCCGCGCACGTTTTGACTTTTGATAAAGATGGCATGAGCATCCAAAGGTATTGGATGTGCGAACAGCCGCTGATGATTGATGCTGATACAGCGGCCAGCGAATTATGCCAACGACTAAACTCAGCAATCGCTGAATGCCTGACTAAGTCAACAGAGTCAGGGGCTATGCTAAGTGGCGGGTTGGATTCCTCATCACTCACAGCTCTTGCAGCCAAAGTACAGTTCCAAAAAGCCAAGGAACTATTTCCAACTCTGTCTTTCGTCTACGAAAAATCAAGTTCAATGGATGAGAGCGTTTACATTGATGCCATAAACTCTGAATTTCGGACCAAACCCCATAAGATTGATATCTCGGATGCGCCAAAACTTGCTGAATTATCTGATCTCATTGAGGAGCAAATGGATTTGTTCCTAGGTTTTGGGATTCCAAAAAGTCGGACGATTTACCGCGAAGCGGCGCAGAAAAATATATTGATTATTATCGATGGCCACGGAGGTGATGAAGTCATATCGCATGGCCATGATCGATTGATCGAACTTGCAACAGCTCGGAAATGGTGGCTCCTCTTTTGGGAAATGCAGGGGTCAGCGCGTATATACGGCACGCCGATTTGGGGCCCCTTTCTTTGGTACGCGGCACACTATGGGGGCTTATCCGAAAAGCACATTGTCCGACGAGTTCTGATCAGACTTGCACGCCAAGCCTTACCCCGTAAAGCCGAACGCGAAAACATGCTTGCCGCCAAGGACGTTGTCTCAGAAGACATTTTGGAAAGCATCGATCGCGAAACACGTTACGCAAAGGACGTAGGCCCAAAAACCAAAGCAGAGCGGTTGTCTGCAGAACGTATCGCACACCTGAAAGTGCTACGTGACCCGAGGATTGAAACTGCGTTTGAAGCGCTTCATCGCTCTGCTGTTCAACAGGGTGTTTTGCCCATGTATCCGTTCTTCGATCGAGATGTGGTTGAACTCTGCCTCTCTGTTCCATCATCAGGCAAGCTGCGCAATGGGCGAACCAGATGGGTATTGAGGGAAGCCATGCGCGGTATTTTGCCGGAAACCGTGCGGACAAGATCGACGAAGACATCTTTCAATGATGAGTTTCAAGCGTCAGTTCTACAGTACCTCAAGACCACTGGCGATGATGCATTCTCGGGCCTCGATCGTTATGTGCGTCAAGATCAAGTGATCAAGCTCAAAAACAGCGTCCTCGAAAGCGAGTCTCCTGACGTGGAAGAGCTAAGGCTGTGTTGGCGACTTGCCGTGTTGCGACAATGGACGTTTGCTTTTGAAAGCTGGAAAACACTGCAACGTCGTGGAGAACTCATTTAGTGGCACCAATGATGTATAAAGCATTCGGTCTGAAAATTCGGTCCGAATTCGCACTTAATGTGCTGGATGCGATTGAAACGGACCCAAATGACTTTGACGTCGAAGTTGTTGCAGGACATGGCATCATTCGTGACCCCAACCCCTATCTGGACCCATATTTTGATATCGACACTGATGAGCAGTACATGCACTGGCGCGCCTGTGGTGCCTATCTGATCAAAGACGACAGGCGGATTGTCGTTGAAACGCACAAAGACATAAGCGATCATCTTGTTTCGCAGGCTTTGTTGGGCATCGTTATGGCGATTATGTTGGAGCGGAGGCATCTGCTTTGTCTGCATGCAAGCGCCGTCAACACTAATGGTCGGGCGGCCATTTTTTTAGGTGATAAGGGCGCTGGGAAATCGACAACCTCGGGTGCCATGTTGGCTGCCGGGGGATCGCCGATTTCTGACGACTTGGTCGCATTGGAAGGTGTGTTAATCGAGGATAGCCGAGCGGCCATTCGCCCCGGATTTTCATTCATGAAAATCTGGCCAGACACGGCAAAGGCGCTTTCACTTGAGATGGAAGAGACAGACCGCCTTATTCATCCGCACACCACAAAAATTCAAAAACGCATGCCGAAACAAATACGGGACGAAAATGTACCATTGGGAGCAGCTTTCATTCTGGAACGTGCTGCGGAGGCGACAGAGACAAAGGCTTTGCGGTTGCCGCCACACGAAGCGTTGCAAATGGTTTTGCGCAATACTTTCATGGCGCGGTTTGGTGAAACCAAGCTCGGTCGACAGCATCTGATGCTGCACATGCAACGGTGCTCCGCAATTGTAGCGCAAACCCCATTTTACGCACTTCGGATTGTCGATGATATCACCAAACTTGACAGGCTTACCGAAGAGATCATCCGCGTAACGGCTGACGCATGAGTGCCTAATGGTGCAGCAAGCAGACTTAACCACTGTGCATAAGGCCACTATCTCGAATGTCTACACAATGCCCATTTCTTTGGCGGCCCGTCTAAAAACTAACGAACCACAACCTTCCGTTCCCAAAGAAAGGCGGCTCAGCACCAAGCGTCGGTACATGAGCGCGGTTGTCTTGGTGTAAGATGGCTACGCAAGGAAATCACGCGTATGTATGATCAAGGTCAGATTATCTCCGGTCGCAGCCCGTCCCCGAAAGGGTCCGGCATAACACCTGGAGCTGAACCGATAGGGTTGCTAACCCTCTGGCGCATCATCTGGGCAAAGCGGTGGCTCATCGCATCTGTTACGATGGCCTTCATCGTTCTGGGCGTTCTTGCGACGCGTTCCAATACTGAGACCTACACGGCTGAAAGCCTTTTGTTGATCCAAGGCAGTGATGCGTCATTGACGACGACAGTATCTCCAGACGCAACCGCGGCAGACACCCAAACAGCTGTGGTTGTTTACGGGTCGAGGCGTGTCTTTGAAACTGTTGTTGATCAGTTGGGGCTACTTTCAAACCCTGAATTCAATCCGTTTGTCGAGCCCGCAACACCCGGGGGTGCGGATGCACCAGACACAGGTGCTTTGGGATGGCTTACGTCGATACTACAGTCATTTTTACCGGCACCAGATGAAGATACCGAGCCCGCATCTGAGGAATTGCAGCGCCAGTTGACCGTTCGAACGCTGCAAGAAAGAGTTCAGATTGTGGCCGCACGCGGCAGTTCGTTGGTTCAAGTATTTGCGACAAGCGAAGATCCTGAAATGGCAATGAGCCTTGCCAACGTTGTTGCGGAAGCGTTTTTACAGGACCTTGCGCAATCGCGCCTTGATGCGTTTGACCGTGTGATTCAACAATTGAGCGGACGCATAGTTGAGCTTCGTCAGGAGGTTCGAGATGCCAACCAAGACCTGCAAAGCTTCACAAACAGTACAACTGTCGCAGACCCCGTTGTAATTGACTCAATGCTAGAGGAAGCGTCCCGGCTACGCGCACGGCTTGCGGAGAACGAACTGCAGACGCAACGAGATCAAGATGCGCTTGCGTCATTGGTTACGTTAACCAACGCTTCAGATACTCAAGTGGCTGATGCCTTTGCAATGAATGAAGCGCTCAATGAAATCGCAGACGCAAACCCAGGGTTGATTGGCGCAGATCTTGTCAGTGTCGCTGGCGTTGAATTGACCAATCGCATCACGCGACGGGTGGAACTCAACAATCGTTTGCAAAGCAGTCTGACGCAGCTCGAAGGGCGGATTGCTAGCCAGAGCGAAGGCCTCATTAGGTCGCAGCAGCTCCAACGCGAAGCTGATGCAAAAGCAGAGATCTACGAGTTTTCAGTGCGGCGGTTGAACGAATTGTCGGTTCAAAGCGGCATAGAAGGAAGCGGTGGTCGCGTCGTTTCGGAAGCCCAGCTCCCAATTTTTCCGAACGGACAAGGTCGGCGACAGGTGGTGATTGTGCTTGCTATCCTCGGTTTTGTGACAGCGATCGGATACGTTTTGATCCGCGAAGCAACAAACCAGCGCGTGCGTACTACGGCAGACGTCAGCGCGGTTTTGGGTGGCAGGAAGTGCGTATCTTTGCCAGCGGCGCCAATCAAAAGCCTTTTTGGCCAGTCAACGTATAGCGAGCGCATGCTCACGTCCGACGACTCCACACCATATGCGGGAGCAGTCCGCCGACTGAGGATCGCGCTTCTTGCAGGGCAACCAGAAAACACGCCGCTGTCGCTCACTGCGACGTCCGACCTTCTTTCTACGGGTAAGACAGTATCGCTGCTGGCTTTGGCACGTAGTTGTGCTTTGGTGGGGAAACGCGTCATCGTCATAGATGCCGACATGCGGCGCAGTGGCGTTGCAAAGCAGCTGCGATTGCCGACCCCCGCTGTTGGGCTGCAGGACGTACTATTGGGCAGTGCTGAGCCGTCCGAACCCTGCCAGAGCATCGACAAACTCGGGTTTGACGTTCTTCTTCCGCGAAAGCTCAAAGAGAACCCGACCGATCTTTTGGAGCATCCAAGCTTTGGAAGCCTGCTGGCAAATGCCAAGGCTGAATACGATCTCGTTTTAGTTGACACACCACCGGTCCTCGCCGCACCGGATGCGCTACAAGTCATGGCGGCTGTTGATCGCACGATGTTTGTTGTTGGCGCTGATGCATCCACCCGTGAAACGCTCAATGCGGCACTTTCGGAAATGCCGTTTGGGCTCAGCGATGATGATTTTGTTGTGCTGTATGGCGAAAAAGATGTTCAAAAAGAGCGGGCCGCACGAGCGGTAAGGCGGTTAGCACACGCCTAATAGGCGGACAAGCGGATAAACAAAGTGACAGACTGGGCAAGCAATTGGCGCATCGGTAGTGAGCGTTAGCTATGCCACAAGCGGTCAGCGACGAATGTCGGACTGCACAACTTCAATCTCAACAACATCCCCCGGCATCAAAATTGCATCCATGTCGATGGTGTCTGATTTGTTCTCGCCGTTTGTACGCTGATATCTCGTGATCGCAATTTGCATGGTATTGGAGGCCTCATCTTCGGCCTCGATTTGCAAACGCGCCAAAGCTGACAGGTCTTGAACGACGCCTGTGATGCGCGCGTCCACTTCGGCCAAAGCGCGTTGGACGCGCGCTTGGTCTGCCAACAAGGACTGAAGGACTTCAACGTCCAAAGACTCACTCCGCTCGTTCAAAGACCGAAGCTCGCGAAGAGCGTCAGCTCGGTCGGCTTCCGTTTGCAATAAGCGAGAGGACGCCGAGAGAGCACCGGCCCGCGCATCATTAACAGCGTTGACGGTGGTCAGGCCCTGTTCCTGAAGTGTCAACAAACGCTCAAGACGTTCTTCTTCTGCTTGAGACACAACGTCGAATTGGGTTGTTGCTTGATCAAGGAATCGTATCCGATCCTCACTTAGCGCAATCCTATCCTCTAGGTCCTGGCGGGTCCGTTCGTGTTGCCGCCGAGCCTCTTTGATGCGAATGCGCGCGTCGTTTAACACAGTCGGGTTCAATCGTTCTTCGAGAATTCTTGTGACGTCTTGCGACGGTTGAAAATTTTCATCTGGTGCCATCTCGCCCTGAATAATCCACAGATCAAGAAGCAACCAAGCTTCTGTTGATCTCAATTCGTTCAATCGGGCGGTTTGACTGATCACCCTGGCAAGACTGGTGTCGCCGTTTTGCGCGGCGAACAGCCCACCGGATCGACCTATCGCAGCACGGACTGAGAGGCCTGGTTCATATTCAATTGTCCCAGGGTCGTTCACCGCGCCACTGACAGTGATGGGACGGTAGCGTGCCACATCCAAAAAGATGTCATCGGCGTTCAGAACAATCACGACGTTGCCGTCCGGCCCAGTGAACGTAAAAGACCGTCCTGCAACGTCGAGGGCAATGTCATCAAACAATTCGTTCAGGGTCGCGCCGCTTGCCTGATGGCTGCCAAGATAGGGAAACCTGACGAACCCAGCAGTATCAACAGTTGAGTTCCAGGTTCCGTTTTCCAAACGCGCGATTGAGGCGCGCACAGTGTCGCCGGGTTGAAGTGCATACCCCTCATTCGCAGACGCAGGTGTCATGGTTGCTGCGAACTGAAACACCGTGACGATGAGCGCGAGGACGAGGTGCTTAAAATAATGGCGTTTGGGCTGACGAAAGTGATTCATGTGCTGTTACCGCGTAAATTCATCTACGGCCTCGAACACCATCCAGTTTATGTCTGACAACATCACACAAGAAGCGTTCTGCACCGCAGCATTGATGGTTTAATTACTAAGTTCCCACCGACGCGTTTGCTAGGGTGATGGCCATCGTCGAAGGAAGAAAAGTGGTTGGTAGGTGATATCAGATGCGACGGCGAAATTTGATGCACGGACTTTTGGCATTTCTTGATTTTCTATGTCTCACAAGCATGCGTTCAGCAGCTGTGTCCGCACCCACGGTCGTCGAAGGTCGCCTTTCGATGGTGGACCGACGTCGGGAGCGGTGTCGTTCTTCAAATCTTCAGTTGGTGCGTCTCTTTCAAGAAGCAGGATCACTGGGCATGTTCACACTCCCATCACTGCGTACCGTCCATTCGAGGCGTTGAAAGCCATGAATGAGAATGAAGTAGAGCAAGAAGGTCACTCACCATGACGAGTGCTGTGTTAACACCACCAGCGCAAGTCGGATGGCTGCGGATCAGCTGGGTGCTTTATCTGGCATGCATTGCACTCAGCTTTTTTGTGATGATTGAACCAGCACCGACAGACCTTGTCTTCGCGCTATCTTTTGGAGCTCTGATCTTGGGTGGCGTCAGTCGTGGCTACCTTGTTGGCCCTGTCGTCACGGTGGGCCTATTGGTCTTCATGTGGTTTACAATTCTATCGTTGATATTTGTCACTGGGTTTCATGTTCAGGCCGTCCGGGCCGTTATTGTCGAGATTTACCTGGTCCTGCTGTTCTTGATGACAGCCTATTTCACGCGCCGTTGGGGCGACAAAGCATTTGATCGTATAACGGTCATGTACATCATCGGCGGTGTTATCGCGACCGTGATTGGTGTTCTGGCGTACCTCGATCTCGTCCCCAATCGAGAGATTTTCTTCCGCGACGAACACCTGAAACGCATCAAGTCGACTTTTAAGGACCCGAATGTTTTCGGTCCGTTTCTTATCCTTCCGCTTCTGGCGAGTTTTTGGCTAGCTTTGTCAAGCAAACGACTGATGCCAGTTGCGTTAACAGTGGTGCTCGCAACTGGATTGATCATCGCATATTCGCGCGGTGCGTGGGTGCATTGCTTGATTTCACTCAGCATCTTCGGGGTTGCTTTGTTGGTGAACAGGCAAACCTTCTTGAGAACCTTTACGCTCTTGTCTGCTTTGAGTGTCATTGTCGTGTTGCTGGCGGTCTATTTCAGTGATCAGATCGCCCAATCCGTCGAAAGCAGTTTTTTCGCTCAGCGGCTGAGCTTTCAATCCTATGATTCTGAAAGATTTTCGGTAATCTGGGCGGTGGTAAAAGACCTTGTGCTCAACCCGTTTGGCATCGGTCCGTATCAGTCCATTCTCGTCTATCGAATAGAGCCGCACAACACGTTCGTATTGGTCGCCTTGCACAACGGAATACCGGCAGCCATTGGCTACACGGTTGTCTTCTTGGCAGCGATTTACCGGTGCTTCGTGAAAGTCGTTCAACAGGAAGACGGCTGGATGAAGTACGCGTTTATCTTTTCAATCCTGGTCGGCCTGCTTGTTCTAAGCAACGTTGTGAGCTCACTTCACTGGCGGCACTTGTATGTCATCATGGGTCTTGCTTTCGGTGAGTACAAAAGCAACGGCATTTTGGAGCGTCGCTTCCGGCAGAGGGAGTAAACCCGTGCGCGGAACAGCTCGTTGACCATTCAAGCGCTGCACGGAGTGTCGTGTCGAAATCACGCCAACAAGGCTGTGACCGACCATGCAATGATAAAGATGCGTTCAGCTTCAGCCGAATTTCCCCGCTATGAATGAGGCAACGCGCGGGTCTTTGGGGTGCTCAAACACCATCTCAGTCGGGCCGATTTCGACCAGCGCGCCAAGATGAAAGTAAGCCACGCGATCCGCGATGCGTCGTGCCTGCATCATAGAGTGGGTGACAATCACAACCGAATGATCTTGGCGCAGTTCGGTCATAAGGTCTTCGATCTTTTGCGTGGCAATTGGATCGATCGACCCGGTGGGTTCATCCATCAAAAGTACATCGGGTTTTGTTCCCAAAGCCCGCGCGATGCACAGCCGCTGTTGCTGACCACCGGAAAGGTCTGTGCCTTCTTTGGAGTGCAGCTCTTCCTTTACCTCGTCCCACAAATGCGCGCGTTCCAGACAGTCTTGCACATGCGCATCCATGGCTCGACCCGCTTTCACCAAACCATGAATACGCGCGCCGTATGCGACGTTTTCATAGATGGATAGCGGGAAGGGGTTTGGTTTCTGTGCAACCCAGCCAAACCGCCGCCTATGAACAGGAGGATCGATGTCGCGGCCCTGAATGTCGGTACCGTCCATGCGGATCGTCCCAGTGATCCGGACACCGGGTGTGTCGTCGTGCATCCGGTTCAAGCACTTCAGGGCGGTGGATTTCCCGCATCCGGACGGGCCGATGAACGCAAGGATCTCTTGCGGATACAGGTCAAAAGACACGTCCTTTAAGGCATGAATGTCGTCATACCAAAGGTTGACGCCCTTCATTTCCATGACAGGTGGGGCGTTCCGCGCCGTGTGGTGATGATAAGTGTCAGTCTGATCAAACATGTGTCTCATCCTCCGGTTTTCAGAGGGCAGACTACAGTCGATGCGTGTCACCTGAGTGTGGTCAGATCAAACCAGGCAAAACTTCACAAAACTTTCACATTGGAAGGGGCTCAATCACCAAGCTTGGCGTGCACCTCGTCAAGGTCGATCTCAGCTAAAGGCATCTTGTTGCCTGGGTTTTCGAAGTCGTATTTGAAAAGCTCAAAGTCCCGCTTGTACATCTCGTAGACCAGATGCATGGACAGGTCGTCAAAATAGTCTTCCACAGGATGCGCACGTTTTGGGCCGTGCCCTTCGCTTTCGTTAAAGCGCGGGATTTTGGCTAGATCGACAGCCTGTTGTGTTTCGACCTGACCAAGAACAGACGCCATCCCATCGTTAAAGCTTTCGGTCCAAAAGATGTTGTCATACCGTCCACCATTCACGATGAAGGTGCTGATATGGCCGGACATGGCAGACCAATGAATGTCTGGGTCCATCGGGCGCCGCCACCGGATCGTATCGCGCGCAAATAGGAGAAAGCGGCGGAAACTTTTGATCTGGTCGAACTCTTGCTTGCCGTCATCTCCGCCAACTTCGATGCCGTATTTCTGGATCAACAGCGGCACAAGGTTGCCGCGATAGCGTTTTCCGTTGCGCTGGATGCCGCAAATCTTGTCAAAGAACGAGCTTAGGATGCGGGTGTAGGGGTTGCGCACGCAGGTGAATGAATAGGTGTCGTGCGCCTGAATGCGTTTGGTGATCGGGTCTTTGCTGTGCTCCAAGGCCCACTTGTGCAAGCCATTCTGTGCATCATGTATATCGCCGTCAAAGAACGTTCCGTGATCGGAGTAGAACATGATCTGACCGATCGTCGAGCATGCACATTTGGGGACCACGCGATACACCATGGTCTCGCTCTCGGTCATCCACGTACCGGGAAATCCCATTTACTGCCGCCTCCAGCCTCGTACCGGGCTCTTACTGGTCTCGTAACGTAAACAAAAAATCAAAGAAAGACAGTTTATTCAATCGCGGAAGATGCGTATCACAGAGATTACGAGGTGAAAACAGAGCAGATGCCCCGCTGAATGGCAAACATCGCCTTCATATTGTTGTGTCACAAGGACCCGGACGCGATCATTCGTCAGGCCCTTAGCCTGACGGCTGTGGGTGACTGTATCTCAATCCATTTCGACTCTCGCGCACCTGCCGCAGCCTTTAAAACCATCCAAAATGCGCTGGGCGACAACCCAAGGGTCGCGTTCGCGAAAAAGCGCGTGAAGTGTGGCTGGGGCGAATGGTCTTTGGTGCAGGCAACGCTGCACGCGATAGAGGCCGCGGTTGAGGCGTTCCCACGGGCCACGCACTTCTACATGCTGTCAGGCGATTGTCAGGCGATCAAAACCGCCGAATACGTGCACGACTACCTTGATCGTACCGACTGTGACTTCATCGAAAGCTTTGATTTCTTTGCATCCGACTGGATCAAGACGGGCATGAAGGCTGAGCGGTTGATCTACCGCCACTACCTAAACGAGCGAAACAACAAATGGCTTTTTTATCAAAGCCTTGAATTTCAGAAACGGTTCAAGCTAACGCGCGAGATTCCCGAAGACCTCGAAGTGATGATCGGCAGTCAATGGTGGTGCCTACGCAGGCAAACCATCGAAGCAATCCTAGCTTTCGTGAAGGCACGTCCGGATGTAAGGCGGTTCTTCCGCACGACCTGGATTCCCGACGAAACGTTCTTTCAAACACTCGTGCGCCACTTGGTGCCGGAAACTGAAATTGACTGTCGCACACTCACGTTTTTGATGTTTTCAGACTACGGCATGCCCGTGTCGTTCTACAATGATCACTTCGATCTCTTGCTCAGCCAGGACTTTTTGTTCGCGCGCAAAATCAGCCCGGAAGCGCTCGAGCTGAAAGAAAGGCTCGCCGCCTTGTACTCCTCAAAGGGCGTCAATTTCGAGATTTCAAATGAAGGGCGGTCACTCTTCAAGTTCCTGACTGGCAAAGGTCGCATCGGTCGTCGCTTTGCACCGCGGTTCTGGGAAAAAGAAAGTACGCTGGGGCGCGAGCGCGAACTGCTCATCGTGGTGTGCAAGAAATGGCACGTGGCCAAGCGGCTAGTGTCGCGCATCCGTCAACTAACGAATATTCCCTGCATTGAATACCTTTTCAACGAAGAGGGAACAGACCTGCCGGACATGGGCGGCATCCAATCCAACCTCAGCAAACGACACCGACACCGGCGGTCTTTGATGCGGATGCTGTTCGACTACTACGACAGCGATCGTATGGTGGTCTGCATGGACCCTGGCAATCTCGACCTGCTTGAGGATTTCTGCCGTGATCGCGCCACAACGCGTCTTTTGGAAGTCCAGTGCAATTTTTCGGATGATTACCTGATCGGGCATGCCATGCGTGTTGGTCTTGCGGGCGAACGCACGCCGGAAGAAACGCTTGCCCGGCTGCTGCCGACGATCCGCAATGATATCGTGCACGAAAGTGACCGTATCCGAGACGCAGAATTTGAGAACCATCTGCGCATTCGCGAAGAAGACAGCGCCGATACAAATGCCCAGGCGCTTGCAGCATTTCTGTCTGCGCCAACCGATCAAGCCATTGATTTGGCGCGCACCGATTACCTGTTTGCCGATTAAGGAGGCTTACCGTGGCCTACGTCTATGACGATCAAAACATTTTCGCCAAGATCCTTCGCGGTGAGATTCCAAACGACACCGTGATGGAAACCGAACACAGCTTGGCGTTCCGTGACATCCAGCCTCAAGCGCCTGTGCATGTGCTCGTGATCCCAAAAGGTCCGTACGTCTGCTACGATCATTTTGCGCAGGAGGCGAGCGATGCGGAGATCGTGGATTTCACGCGGGTTGTTGGCGAGATCATCAAGCAGGAGGGCCTTCCAGAAGGCGGCTACCGTATCATTTCGAATGCGGGCGAAGCCGGTATTCAGGAAGTCCCCCACCTGCATTTTCACGTTGTTGGGGGTCGAGGGCTCGGTCGCATCCTGCAACCTGCTCGGTAAGCGCGGTTTTCAGAACGCGGTGTGATCCAACTCGACCTGACGTGCCCGTTCGGTCAGGCGGATCGCGTCATGTCCAGAAAGACGTCTTCCAAATCGGCCTGTTCAGTGCGCACGTCCCTGACGCGGATGCCGTTTCCACGCAGTATCGCCAGAATATCCTCAGCGGAGGTTTGTTTGGACCGGTAGCTTAACGCGATGCTGCCGTCAGCCCGACGTTCCACGACAACACCTTCCGCATTTGGCAGCATATCGACCTCTGCCTCCGGCTGGATCACGAGCGTTTTTGTATCGATTTGCGCCAAAAGGTTTGACGTCTTGTCACGTGCTTCAACTTCGCCGTGATTGATGATCGCAATCTCGTCGCACATCTCTTCGGCCTCTTCGAGGTAATGCGTCGTGAGGATAATCGTCATGCCTGTGTCTTCGTTTAACTTGCGCACATTGGTCCACAGCATTTGACGCAGCTCGATATCGACACCGGCCGTTGGTTCATCCAAGACCAACACTTGTGGGTGGTGCACCAACGCTTTGCCAAGCAACAACCGGCGCCGCATCCCGCCGGACAAGGTTCGCGCATAGGCCTCTGCCTTGTCCGACAATCCGACCATTTCTAGAATGTCATCCGACCTGCGTTGTGCCTTGGGTACGCCGTAAAGCCCTGCCTGAACTTCGAGAGCGCCGCGCGGCGTAAAAAACGGATCCAGGTTCAATTCTTGTGGCATCACACCGATTGAGGCCCTGGACTGGCGTGGGTTTACGTCCTGATCCCAGCCCCAGATCGTGACTTTCCCGGCAGTTTTGACCACCAGTCCCGCCAGAATATTGATCAGGGTCGATTTGCCCGCGCCGTTCGGCCCAAGCAATCCAAAGATCGACCCACGCGGGATGTCCAAGTCTATGCCTTTTAAGGCTTCCTTGCCGCCCTTGTAGGTCTTTCGCAGCCCCTCGATCCGAATGGCGTCTTGTGTCATTGCCGTCTCTTGCCCCAATGTCGATCTCTGCGTACACCGCCTCTAGTGAAAAACGCTGACGAAGGAAACGCATCTGATGCCCACGCAAGCGCCTGAAACCAAAATCGTGAACCGCTATCGGATCTCGTGTGACGGTGGAGAAGGCGCTTTGGGTCACCCAAGGGTTTGGTTGCAGATCCCGGAACAGACCGGCTGGGTCGAATGCCCTTACTGTGATGCGAAATACATCCACGAAGACTTTGCGGGCAAAATCGATACGTGACGTTATACCGGAGAAGCGCTGGGCTGATCGCGATTGGCGTTTTTGCCACCATCGCTTTGCGCATCTGGCTGAGGATGACCGATGATGGGGACACGTTGGTCGAAGCGGTTTGGGACATGTACCGCTTCTTCACGCTGTGGATGAATACGCTTATTGGTGTTGCCTGCGCTACGATTGCTTTGGGGCGCTACGGATCAGCACAAGCGCTCAGCGGTCTATTGCTGTCCATAGTTATCGTGGCGGCGGTCTATCATGCGCTTCTTGCCCGGTTTAATGACTTCACCGGGTTGGACGCGCTGGTCGACAATATGTTGCACACGGTTATTCCGGTCGCGTTCGTTGTGTTTTGGCTGGCTTTTGTGCGCAAGTCAGACTTGCGGTTCAAAGACATCCTGCCATGGCTAGTTTTGCCGCTGGTCTACTGCATATATGCGATGGGTCGTGCGCAGTTTGATGGAGTTTACCCATACTTTTTTCTTAATCTGGCGGACCTTGGCTTGGCGCGGACTATGCTCAATATTATAGGGCTGTTGATCGCTTTTGCCTGCGTCGGCGCGGCGATCGTTTTGGTGGCCAAGCTCTTGGCTCGGTTTGAACAAAGCGCAGAAGACCAAAAGGCCTGATAAGCTGCGCAACCTAGCTGATCGGGATGGGTGCTGGCCCGCAAGGCAAAACTGGTGTGTCATCCTCAGGACCGGTTAAAAACTGCAACACCTTTTCGCCCGACCAGACGGTGATGTCGCGGCCAAGCGAGTCGACTCCGCTCCCAATCACAGTGCCCGTTTCATTATCAAGCGTGTGGTAGAGCACGTTGGCTTCGATATCGTTCTCGCATACAAGACTGGCCCTGCCAGGCGTATCCGGTCCGCCTGCAATCCAGTTGCCTTCGCATGATGTGCCATCGTCCAAATACCCGATGACGATGCCTGTGTCCCAGCCATGCGCTTGGCCATCAAAATACGTACCATCGACGCCAAGACAGGCCAAAGCGCGGACGCAGTTTGCCTTGTCGTAAGGAATGTTCTCACACACCGGCAAAGAGGATTGCGGGTCGCTTTCCGGGGAAAACCCTTCAAGATTAAGTGTGTCGCTGGCTTGCGCGACAGTGGCCAAGCAAAGACTTATTCCAAAACCCGTGACGAAACGCATCCTGCAAATCTCCAAATTAAATTCCAAAGGCTTGCTCGGCTTGTGCCACGCCTCACTGGAAACCGCATCATTCGGGTCGAACCGATTACGCCATTTCGGCAACTTCTCGCGGAATAGCTGGAAAGGATGCACATATGTTGATCTATCAGGGGCTGTCCGCTGAACAGGCACAGCATTACAGAGCCGATGGCGTTGATGCCTATGATGTTACACCTGAGCATGCCGTTTCGGGCGGCAGCGGTTACCCGTGTCGTCGCTGCCTGCGCAATATTCCGAAGGGCAGCGCGATGAGGATTCTTGCGCATCGACCGTTTTCAAACGTGCAGCCTTACGCGGAAACCGGACCCATCATACTTTGCGCCGACGCTTGCGAGCGCGAAGGGACAGCACTTCCACCCGTCTTAACAACGTCTCCGGAGTATCTGGTCAAAGGGTACGGTCACGATGAGCGCATTGTGTACGGAACGGGTGCGATTGTGCCCTCAGCCGATATTCCATCTTACGCGGACATGCTTTTCAAACGGGGCGACATTCGATTTGTTGACGTCCGATCTGCCAGAAACAATTGCTGGTTGGTACGGATCATCCAGCGATAGCCGCTGGTACCCAAAGGCGGTCCGTGGCACACCTGATCAGACCAATTCGCGGGGGGCTCGACATGGCATTTGGCAAAGGACATCACCTTCATCTGATTGACGGCTCTGCCTTCATCTTCCGTGCGTACCATGCGCTCCCGCCCCTGACACGTAAGTCTGATGGTCTTCCAATTGGAGCGGTAAGTGGCTTTTGCAACATGCTCCAACGTTATGTCGAAGGGAACCATGGCCCGGATGCGCCGACCCATGTGGCGGTGATCTTTGACAAGGGCAGCCACACCTTCCGCAACGATATGTATGACCAATACAAAGCCAATCGCGAAGCGATGCCCGAAGATCTGCGCCCGCAGATCCCTTTGACGCGCCGCGCTACCGTGGCCTTCAACATAGCCTGCGAAGAACTGGAAGGGTACGAGGCGGATGACATCATTGCGACACTGTCTGTTCAGGCCCGTGAGGCCGGTGGCCGTGTCACAATCATCAGTTCTGACAAAGACCTCATGCAGTTGGTCGGTGACGGTGTGGTGATGATGGACGCGATGAAAGGCAACCGTGTCATCGACCGCGATGGCGTGTTTGAAAAGTTTGGCGTCTTCCCCGACCGCGTGGTCGATGTTCAGGCCTTGGCAGGCGACAGCGTTGACAATGTTCCCGGCGCGCCAGGGATCGGTGTAAAGACCGCGGCTTTGCTGATCAACGATTTCGGGTCGCTGGAAGAGCTTTTGGACCGTGCGGAGGAAATCAAGCAACCCAAGCGCCGGGAAACTTTGATCGACAAACGTGAGCAAATCGAACTGTCGAAAAAGCTTGTCATGCTCGACACCCAAACCCCGCTTGGTTTTACGTTGGATGACCTAGAGGTTCGCGACCCCGATCCTGATAAGCTCATGCCGTTCCTTGCGGAAATGGAATTCCGGACCCTCACCAAACGCATCGCCGAAGCGTTGGAGGTTGAGCCGCCGGTCATTCAAGACACCACTCCAGAAGGCGCAAACCCACCCGCAGGCGACGCGCCGGAATTGCCTGCCTTAGATGCAGCAAACTACGATTGCGTCAGCGACCTTGAGGCGCTTCAATCTTACATCGATGCCGCCAATGAAAAAGGCTGGGTAGCCTTCGATACGGAAACCACTGGTCTAAACGATATGACTGCGGAACTTGTCGGCATCTCTTTATGCGTCGAGCCGGGCAAGGCCTGTTACGTGCCCCTGACCCACAAGGCCGAAGGTGGTGACGGTCTTTTTGGTTCGGACGATTTGGCCCAAGGGCAAATCCCGCTGGACGACGCGCTCAAGGTTTTGAAACCCCTGCTCGAAGACACAGCGGTCGTCAAAATTGGTCAGAACATGAAGTACGACACCAAGATCATGTCGCGCTACGGGGTCGATGTGCAGCCGATCGACGATACCATGCTCATGTCTTATGCCATGAATGCGGGGCAGCATTCGCATGGCATGGATACATTGTCTGAGCGCTATCTGGGCCACACGCCGATCCCAATCAAAGAACTGTTGGGTACAGGAAAGTCGCAGATCACGTTTGATCGCGTCCCTATCGACAAGGCCACGCCCTACGCCGCTGAGGATGCCGAGATTACGCTGCGTCTTTGGCAGATGTTCAAACCGCAACTCCATCAGGTCAAAGTCACGCGCGTCTACGAAACGATGGAACGGCCTTTGGTGCCAGTGCTCGCCCAGATGGAGCGCAACGGCATCAAGGTTGATCGCGACACGCTAAGCCGGATGTCCAACGCATTCAGCCAAAAGATGGCTGGGTTGGAAGATGAAATCTACGAAATCGTTGGCCGCAAATTCAATGTTGGGTCACCTGCGCAGGTCGGTGAAATCCTGTTTGATGAAATGGGTCTTGAAGGCGGGAAAAAGGGCAAGACTGGCAAGTACGCCACCGGCGCGGATGTTCTGGAAGACCTTGCCACAGAGCATGACTTACCGGCGCGCGTGCTTGATTGGCGCCAGCTTAGCAAGTTGAAGTCCACCTATACCGACGCGCTGCAAGATCACATCAACGCTGACACCGGTCGTGTGCATACGTCCTATTCGATTGCGGGTGCCAACACGGGTCGCCTTGCCTCTACTGACCCTAACCTACAAAACATACCGATCCGCACCGAAGAAGGCCGCCGCATTCGCGAGGCGTTTGTGGCCGAACCCGGAAAGACACTGGTCGCGCTAGATTATTCTCAGATCGAGTTGCGCATTCTTGCGCATATCGCCGATATTCAAGCCCTAAAAGATGCGTTCAAAGACGGGCAAGATATCCATGCCGCGACCGCATCTGAAATGTTCAATGTGTCACTCGAAGACATGACGCCTGATGTGCGTCGCCAGGCAAAAGCGATCAATTTTGGTGTGATCTACGGCATCAGCGGTTTTGGCCTTGCCCGCAATTTGCGGATCCCCCGTGCCGAAGCGCAAGGCTTTATCGACCGCTATTTCGAACGCTTCCCGGGGATCAAGGCATACATGGATGACACAACCAAGTTCGCCAAAGAACATAACAGGGTCGAAACACTCTTTGGCCGGGTCATTCACACCCCCGAGATCAATGCCAAAGGTCCTCGCGCTGGTTTTGCCAAGCGCGCGGCGATCAACGCCCCGATCCAAGGCACCGCTGCCGATATCATTCGCCGTGCCATGATCCGTATGCCCGATGCGATTGCTGATCTGCCCGCCAAAATGCTGTTGCAGGTGCATGATGAACTCTTGTTCGAGGTGGAAGCCGGTGCTGAGGATGCACTTATCGCCAAAGCCCGCGAGGTCATGGAAGGCGCTGCAGACCCAGTTGTGAAACTTGCCGTGCCATTGGTCGCCGATGCGGGCCAAGGCGCGAACTGGGCCGAAGCGCATTAGCAAAGTTTCGCTGAAATGGTTGGTGACCCAGCGTCATCTGGCGCTGCGGTCGCTTGCAATCCAGCGTCGCAATATCCAGTTCAATCTAAGGAAATGGAACGATCAGACACTTCATGTGGCCTGATCCGAAACCCATTTTTATATTTTAAAATCAATAAGATAAATGGACTAAAACACGTTTTAGGGGTTTTCCGACTATTTTAATCGCCTTATTGTAGTGGTGTTCGGCTTTCTGAGTCGACGACGGAAACACCACCTCAAATTTGGAGATTGTCATGAAAAGATTCGCTTACGCGTGTGTTGTGCCATGCTTGGTACTGGCAGGGTGCGGCTCAAGTTCGTCATCCTTGTCTGCTGACATCGACAGCAGCTTCGCAACGCCAAATGCGAACGGAGAAATATCGAGGACAGACCCCAACCGCAGCCGTGCTGAATCGGAGTTTTCCAGCATCACAGGAAATGGCTATGGGTATGAGGTTGGTTTTGTGGATGATCAAAACCTTGAAGGGTTTGCTGGCATTGTTCGAGGCGCAACGGTCGCGCCGCCCTTGTCAGGTGGGACGGCCTCTTATCAAGGTCGTTTCGAAGTTGCTGTTCTTGGAGACATCACGCGGACAAGTGATAGTGTCGGGTTCACCTCTTTTTCGGATGATGGTGTGCTTACTCTCATCGCGAACTTTGATGATCAGACTTTGACGGGCCAAGGCATTGGTCGCGACGGCGGTGACTTCAATCCTTTGCTCGACAACAACGAACTTGCGGTTGATGGTCGGTTTGACGGTAATGCACTTGAAGGAAGTGTGACGTATAACGGTGTGACCGGACCTTTGTTGGGACTCGTTGGTGCGGACGAAGTGATCGGCGCATTCCATGGCAATTCTGATACACAGTTGCACGCCGGTGGATTTATCGCGAACTGAGGAGCCCAGCTCAGCTGTCCATGACCCAAGTTGAAGTCAAATCTCGCGCAGATCTTCGTGCTTGGCTCAAAAATAACCACGCCACGTCAGACAGTGTTTGGTTGGTTGTCTACAAGAAGCACACCAAACACTATCTGCCGTGGGGCGAAGCGGTGACCGAACTTTTGTGTTGGGGCTGGATCGACAGTGTGACGCGCAAGGTGGATGCGGATCGTTCGTCCTACCGCATCGCGCCACGCAATCCGAAATCGGCTTGGTCGGCGATCAACAAGGCTAAGGTGGAAGAAGCGCGCGCAGCCGGGCAAATGACCCCCGCCGGAGAGGCGCTGATCGCCGAGGCAAAGCAGAACGGAATGTGGACGTTTCTGGACGATGTCGAACGTCTCGAAGCACCGCAAGATCTGCTCACCGCGCTGGGCGATCTTTCAACGGTTTGGGACGCATATCCCAAATCCGTCAAACGCGGCACACTTGAATGGATCAAAACCGCCAAAACTGCGCCGACCCGCGAAAAGCGCATAATGGATGTGGTGACGTCTGCCAGAGAGGGTCTGCGCCCAAGCCCGTTCCGCAGATAGCGTGTAGCTTTGTGTCATCCCGGAATGTCGTGCTGGCGCTTTCAGAAAATCACAAAAGCCCTCTTTCGCGAAACAGTGCCTGCAAGTTTGCCTGTGGCCGAGGCCCAATATGCGAAATGACTTCCGCAGCAGCGGTGCATCCCATCTGTCCGCAGGTCCCCATATCGCGGCCTGTTGCCAAACCGTAAAGGAACCCGGCCGCAAACTGCTCACCAGCGCCTGTCGCATCCACCGGCACAACCTTGTCCACTGGCACATCTGTACGCCCCCCATCACGGATGATGGACACCCCGTCGCCTGATCGCGTGCACACAACCAACGGGCAGATCGCAGAAACAGCGGCCAAGTCTGCTTCCAAATCGTTGTTTTGGTAAAGCGACATAATTTCAGCTTCGTTGCCGATCACGTAATCCATCTCGTTCTCGATCAGGTCTAGGAAATCTGCACGATGACGTTCGACGCAAAACGGATCGGAAATTGCGATGCCGGATTTGCCCCCCGCCGCGCGGCAGGTGCGTGCTGTGCGAATAAAGGCATCTTTGCCTTTGTCCTTGTCGAAAAGGTACCCTTCCAGGAACACAACTTCGGCTTCAGCCGCAACATCTTCGGCAACGTCCTCTGGCCCAAGCTCTGCGGAAATACCAAGGTAGGTGTTCATCGACCGCTCCCCATCAGGCGAGACAAAGATCATCGACCGCGATGTTGGCAATTCGCCACCCGGCACAGGTGCGTTGACGAAATCAGTACCGTCTTTTCTCATCGCATCTGCATAGAAACGTCCCAAGGCATCGTCATGTACGCGTCCGATAAACCCGGTCCGTAAGCCCAGATTTCCGAGCCCGGCCAATGTATTGGCAACGGACCCACCCGGTGTCTGAACGCGTTCCTTCATAGCGGCATACAGCGTCTCACCCCGGTCGCGTTCAACCAGTTGCATGATGCCTTTCTGAATACCCATGAGGTCGAGAAATGTGTCTTCGGCACGCGCGATCACATCGACAACGGCATTGCCGATGCCGACAACCTGGTACTTCTTGCTCATTCGGGCTTGTCCTCTGAAATGATTGCGTCGATTTCGGTTTCAACGAGCCAATCGGGATCGACGAACCCTTTGACTTCGACAACGGTGCAAGCAGGCCGGATGTCGGAGAACACCTCACCATGGACCTTTGCAGCCTGCTCCCAAAGGGTTGCGTCCGTTAGCATGATGCGCGTGCGGATCACATCAGACGCGTCCGCCCCTGCGTCTTTCAGCGCGGCCAATCCAATCTCAAGACAACGCCGCATCTGTACCTCAACATCACCGACACCGGCGGTTTTTCCATCTGTTCCAATCGGCGCAGTGCCTGCAACAGCGACATGCGGGCCGATACGGACAGCGCGGCTAAAGCCAATGATTGGCTCAAGGTAAGAGCCTGACGGCACATTTTTGCGGGTCATATGGTTTTGTCCTCAAAAGGGCAGAGATCGTTGATAAGGCAAGCCCCGCATTTGGGTTTGCGCGCAACGCAGACATAGCGACCGTGTAAGATCAGCCAGTGATGAGCATGGTGCTGGAAATCGACCGGAATGTGATCCTCAATCGCACGTTCCACAGCGACCACGTCTTTGCCAGGGCAAATTCCGGTGCGGTTGCCGATGCGGAAAATATGTGTGTCCACAGCTTGGCTGGGATGTCCCCACCACATGTTCAAAACCACATTGGCCGTCTTGCGCCCCACGCCCGGCAGACCTTCAAGCGCGGCACGGGAGTTTGGAACTTCACTGCCGTACTGATCGACAAGGATACGGCTGAGTTTGATGACGTTCTTCGCCTTGTTGCGATACAGGCCTATTGTTTTGATGTGTTCAATTACACCCTCTTCACCTAGGGCGAGCATCTTCTCGGGTGTGTCGGCGATCTTGAATAGTTCTCTGGTGGCTTTGTTGACACCTGCGTCGGTGGCCTGCGCGGACAATGCAACGGCGACAACAAGAGTGTAGACGTTTACATGTTCCAATTCGCCTTTGGGTTCGGCGTCTGCTGCCTGAAATCGCGTGAAGATCTCGCGGATGGTGTGGTAATCAAGTTGCCTGGCCATATCCGCCTTCATATGCCGTTTCGGCCAGGAAGGAGCAAGCGCGTAACATGCGCAGGTTTCGGGTCGAACGGTGCCTTGTACTTGGGCTAGACCTTGGGTCACCACATTCGAAAGGCCCGCGCGATGCAAAATCTTGCCGAAGACACCCAAGGCTATCATTTTAATGTCATGCGACGGGCGTTGGACGCCGTTGATGAGCTTGGCGCCCAAGCCACTTTGGACGAGCTTGCAGCTTCGGTGCAGATGAGCCCCGCACATTTTCAGCGCGTCTTTTCACGCTGGGTCGGTGTCAGCCCAAAGCGATATCAACAATACCTGACGCTGGGCCATGCCAAGGCGCTGTTGGCCGAACGTTTTACAACACTCGAAACGGCGCACTCCACTGGCCTGTCCGGTGGAGGCCGGTTGCACGACCTCTTTTTGCGGTGGGAGGCGATGAGTCCGGGCGACTTCGCCAAAAAAGGGGGCGGCTTGGTCATCTACTGGGGCTGGTTTGAAAGCCCGTTTGGGCCAGCATTGGTGATGGGAACAGACAAAGGTCTGTGCGGTATTGGCTTTGCATCGGAATGCAGCGAAGACGACGCATGGCATGACCTGATCAGTCGCTGGCCAAAAGCAGATTACATCGAAGACCCGATGCGTCTACGCCCCTGGGTGCTGAACGCGTTTGGTGCGGAAAACAGCCTCGAACCCACACCTCTGTTTATGATCGGCGCGCCCTTTCAGATTAAGGTATGGGAGGCGTTGATGCGCATTCCTTCTGGTCACGTCACAACCTATTCCGAAATCGCGCAGTTCATCGGCCACCCCAAAGCAGTACGTGCGGTTGGTACTGCCGTAGGTCGAAACCCCATCAGTTACCTCATCCCGTGTCACCGCGCTTTGCGGAAATCGGGTGGGCTTGGGGGGTATCACTGGGGTTTGCCGGTTAAGCGGAGCATCCTCGCATGGGAGGCCGCACGTCAGGAGGCAGGCGCCTGATCACATCTCTTTGCGCGGAAAGGTGCCGATTTCCCCGCGACAGTCGGTGTCGCGCTTGGTATGTTATCGAATAGCAGCAATGAGACCCATAGAACCGGGCGCAGCAATAAAGAGGCACACCAAATATGACCCTTTCCAGACTCTCACTTCCATTCGCGCTGATCGGCGCGCTTGTGTTGTCCGCATGTACGCAGGGCGGTTTCAGCGATACCAACGATCCAAACCGGCAGGCCAAGCAAGGCGCAGCCATTGGTGCCGGAGTTGGTGCGCTGGCAGGTATCCTGGCCGGAGATGATGCCGAAGAACGTCGTCGCGGTGCCGTTATCGGTGCTGTGGTCGGCGGTGCAGGTGGTGCCATCATCGGCAACCAGCTTGATCGGCAGGAAGCAGACCTGCGCGCGCAGTTGGGGAATGACAATGTCAGCATTCAAAACACAGGCGACCGCCTGATCGTGACAATGCCGCAAGACATCTTGTTCGCGACCAACAGCGCATCCCTGCGGCCAGATCTACAGCGGGATCTGCGCACCGTGGGTCAAAGCCTTTTGGCGTACCCCAACACCACTGTGCAGGTTGTGGGTCATACCGATAACACCGGTGACGCGTCCTTTAATTTCGATCTGTCGCAACGCCGCGCGCAATCTGTTGCAAGTGTTTTGACAAGTGAAGGTGTTCCATCTTTCCGTATTCAAAGCATTGGACGAGGTGAAGACCAACCTATTGCAAGCAACCTGACACCGGAAGGTCGGGCGCAAAACCGTCGGGTTGAGATCGTCATCCTGCCAAACGCCTGATTGCTATCGATAGAATTGCAAGCCCGCGCTGTATTGCGCGGGCTTTTTTGTTTGGGGCATGGTTGTCAGGACCTTCGTGTGACCCACGTTTCGACGGGACCAATGAAGGAGACGAAACGTGGCAGACTTGAAAATTCTTGGCATTTGCGGCGCATTGCGCGCTGGTTCCACCAACCGCTTGCTCATGCAGGATGCTGTTCGTCGGTTAGGGTCAGTCGAGTTTACCGAGGCCAACATTCGCTTTCCGCTTTACGATGGCGATCTTGAAGAGTCGTCTGGTGTGCCGACCGAGGTTCAGATGTTGGCTGATCAAATCGCAGATGCTGACGCCGTCATCATTGCATGTCCTGAATACAACAAAGGCGTACCCGGCGTTCTGAAGAATGCGCTCGATTGGGTTAGTCGCACAAAAGGGTCTCCGTGGTTGGACAAGCCGGTCGCCATTATGTCAGCGACCGCTGGTCGATCCGGGGGAGAGCGCGTTCAAAGCATGTTGCAGCTGTGCCTCATGCCGTTCCGTCCACAGCTCTTGATCGGGCCAGAGGTTTTGGTCGCGGCATCTTTCAAAGAGTTCGACGATGATGGTGTTCTCAAGAATGAGATCAACGGCAAAGCACTGGATGAACTGATGGAGCGGCTGAGCAACTTGGCCTTGGCTGCCTAATTCAGACGCCGGTGCCTTTTGCCACAACGCTGACGGTCTTCCACATCACAGACATGTCTTGGGCGAGGTTCACTTTGCTCAGATAGTCTGCATCGTAGTTTGCGCGTTCTGCAAAGCTGCTTTCGTTGCGTACAGACACCTGCCAAAAACCTGTCAGTCCAGGGCGCAGCGCATAATAAGCGGAGCCTGGGTACATGTCCTGCTGATCCACCATCATCGGGCGGGGGCCAACAAGTGACATATCTCCGATGAGGACGTTCCATAGTTGCGGAAGCTCATCAATGGAGGTTTTGCGCAGAAAGGCTCCAACTTTGGTGATGCGTGGATCGTTGCGCAGTTTCTGGTTGCGATCCCATTCCAACCGCGCCGCCGGGTTTTCCACAAAGTGGCGTTCAAGCGCTTCGTCCGCATTGGACACCATGCTCCGCAATTTCCAAAGCTTGAACGTTTGTCCGTAGCGGCCAACACGCATCTGCGAATAGAACGGCGAACCGCCGTCGCGCGCGATCAGCAATGCGCAAACTGTCATGATAAGTAAGACAGGCAGCGCTGCGATCAGTACCAGAATGATGTCCAAAGCCCGCTTCAAATGGTTGCGATACAAGCTCTTGGTCTCAGACCGTTTAAATGCCGATGAGACCAGCAGATCGACTTCCGCAGAGGGCAGTTGTTGGCGGATGTGAAGTGTCATTCGAGCACCTTTATTCCCGTGCGAAGGGTTCGATTTTCGACTGACAATGGCGTGCAAAACCTGGCTGCTTGACGCGCATAGCGAAAAGCATGTGCTTCGGGTTTGATCCCGGATTTTAGGTTTTCAGACTATTTGGCAGACTTCAGCAGACGAACCTTACGCAACCCCTTAATGGAAGCACCAACCCCCAAGTGCCAACGACAAAACAAGGCAGGAATGTGGCCTGCCGAAACATGACTGCTTTATGGCGATGCGCCTTATTTTGGTCAACGTTCGGTGTGCGGGGAAACTATTCCGTGTGTTCCCACATGCATTTCAACCTCTGAGATATTAAGCGATGAGCGGTCTTTGGCCGGATACGCGGTGGTAATCACTATTTCCCAATTGTAAGCAATGATCCGCCGAAGTGCGGAAAGCCGCTTAAAGCACTGCAATAACTTGGTTTCTCAAGATGCATTGAACCGACCACAAATTGGCTTGAATCGACCTACTGGCATCTTTTTGGTGACGAACTGGTTTCAAATCAGCAAGCATTCGAAGCTAAGTAGCCGAAAAAACAACGATTGTTTCGCAGTCGTGAACAGCGCTGTGGCAATCAATACGAGTCTTCGGCTTTTTCGACTGTCAACGCACCCGCAACAATCAGGAATGTGTCAAGCGTATGATGGTGAAGAATTACCTGTTGAGTGAACCCAAAAATCCGCAAAAATCCGCCTATCACGCAATGAAATAAATTGACACAAACTTGGCGGAAATCCGACATTTGTTAAGCATACTTTGCCCCAAGTAAGTCCGAATCATGACCGATTTGTTCGAATCGGGGCAAAGTTGGGCAAGTTTGGACAGGTTGCGCCACATTCTGCGAAGGTCTATCTGCGGATGGTCACAATTGCCAAAGGCCCGACCATGCCCCATCAAGTTTACGCGCGCGACCTACCAGACGGTCTTGATCTTGGACCAGAGGTTGCGATCGATTGCGAAACGATGGGCCTTCATCCGCACCGCGATCGCCTTTGTGTGGTTCAGCTTTCTGGTGGTGATGGTACGGCATGTCTGGTTCAGATCGAAAAGGGTCAAACGTCGGCCCCAAATCTAGAACGGCTACTGGCCGATCCTGACGTGCTGAAATTGTTCCATTTCGGGCGTTTTGATATCGCCGCGATGTACAACGCCTTCAACGTACTGACTGCCCCCGTGTACTGCACCAAAATCGCGAGCCGTCTGGTAAGGACTTACACGGACCGGCACGGATTGAAGGCGCTGCTGCAAGAACTGCTCAACGTCGACATCTCAAAACAGCAGCAGTCTAGCGATTGGGGCTCTGCCTCTCTCAGCGATGCGCAGGTCGAGTATGCGGCGTCGGATGTCCTGTATTTGCATAAGCTGCGGGATGCGTTGAATGAAATGCTTGTCCGCGAAGGTCGGGATGAGATCGCGCAGACCTGTTTTGATTTCCTTCCCACACGTGCAAAACTCGACCTTATGGGATGGCCTGACACAGATATCTTTGCACATTCGAAACAGGATCGGGGGCCACGCATGTATTCCCGACTGATTGCCTGGCTCAAAATCCTGCTTCCGCTTGGGGCATTGGTCCTTTTGTCGACAATCTTTCTTTTGTCCAGCAACCCGGATCCAATTACCGTTATCCCAATGCTGGCCAACGGCGCAGATCCAAGTCAAAGCGAACAGGTTGGAAGCCCGTTTTACTCGGGTGTCACCGAAGGGGGGCATGCATTAACGCTCGCCGCTCGGCAGGCGCGGGCTGTGTCTTTGGGTGAAACTGGTATTTTGGCCGACGATCTGCGCGTGATTCTGGATGTGGAGGACGGCAATCGCATCACTATTGAGGCGACGCTTGGCCAAATGGACGATAATGATCGTCTGCTTTTGCGAGAAGGCGTCACGCTAGAAAGCAGTTCGGGCTACACAGTGCGCAGCGAAGGATTCAACGCGGCAGTGGATCGCGTAGCAATCGATAGCACCGGTGCTGTGGAAGCCGACGGTCCAGGCCTTGTTCTGACCGCTGGCAAACTGGAGGTTGAAGAGGACGTGACCACCAATGACATTCAGTTGCTATTCACCGATGGAGTGACTCTGGTGTACACTCCGCAAAACACAGAGGCAGAGTGATGATCAGAACACCCGTATTCTTATGTGCGCTCGCCTTTGGCACAGCAACACTGGCACAAGGGACCGAGGTCGCTTTTGGCACGGTCCAACAAGACACGTCATTACCTGTCGAGGTCAGTGCGGAAACGCTGTCTGTATCTCAGAATGACGGTTCAGCACTTTTCACGGGCAACGTCATCATCGGTCAGGGCGACATGCGTCTGTCTGCACCGCGTGTCTTGGTGTTCTACACGCAAGACCAGACAGGTGTGGAACGTCTCGAAGCCACAGGCGGTGTGACGCTTGTAAACGGAGAACAAGCGGCCGAGGCAGACCGGGCCAATTATGACGTCAATGTGGGAACCATTCGCATGACAGGTAACGTCCTGTTGACCCAAGGGGCGAACACTCTGGTGTCCGACGAAATGGATGTTGATCTGGAAGCTGGGACAGCGCGCATGAACGGTCGGGTGCGGACTGTTTTCCAATCGGGTGACAACTGATGGCCAGCCCGGAACTTTTGTTGACCAAAGGCAGCAGCGGCTTGGTCGTCGATCACCTGCGCAAAAGTTACAAAAAGAAAGTCGTGATCCGCGATGTTTCGCTTGAGGTTCAGCGTGGAGAGGTTGTTGCTCTTTTAGGGCCCAATGGTAGCGGCAAGACCACATCATTTTATGCGATTGCTGGGCTGGTGAACCCAGAAGGCGGGCAAGTTCTGATTGATGGTCAGGATGTCACTTACCTTCCCATGTACCGCCGTGCGCGCATGGGGATTGGGTATCTGCCGCAAGAAATGTCGATCTTTCGCGGCATGAGCGTTGAGGACAACATTAGCGCCATCCTCGACATCAGTTATCGCGATCGCCACAAACGTCGTGAGCGGTTAGAAGAGTTATTGGGCGAGTTTTCGATAGAACACTTGCGCCGCGCGCCAGCGCTTGCGCTATCAGGTGGCGAACGCCGACGCGTTGAAATCGCGCGGTGTCTCGCGGCTGATCCGAAGTACCTTCTGTTAGACGAGCCTTTCGCCGGGGTGGACCCGATCAGCGTGGGCGACATCCGTCATCTGGTTGCTGACCTCAAAAAGCGTGGGATTGGGGTTTTGATCACCGATCACAACGTCCGCGAAACACTAGAGATCGTGGATCGCGCATACATTCTGCATGACGGCAAAGTCCTGATGTCCGGCTCTCCTGATGAAGTGGTCCGCAACGAAAACGTGCGTCGCGTCTATCTGGGCGACAATTTCCGCATCGGCTAATTCCCACAACTTTTGATGGAAATCATTGACTCGCGCATCGACTGGGTTTGTTATGAACTCATGGCGTTTGACCTATCAGACCGTCAGTTTCTCATCACCCAGCCTTCGCGGCAGGACAGTGAAACACAATGGTCAACGCGCCACGCTTCCTTTGCTTATGCAACACAAAGCCGGCGTGCCGGATACGTGTGCTGGCAAGGTTAAACACCAAAAAAGGATACCCTATGCGTTACCAGATAACCGGCAAACAAATTGACGTTGGTGAAGCGCTTCAGACCCATGTGAAGTCCGAACTTGAGAGCATGTTATCCAAGTATTCGAGTCGTCCAACAGACGCGACTGTGGTGTTCTCCAAAAGCGCACATGAATATGTTTGCGAGACAGTGGTCCACCTGTCCACCG
>ERZ1740070.451-NODE-451-length-28519-cov-6.182933_pt1 | contig 28519 bp, 24 predicted proteins | sample MGYA00581734_ERZ1740070 | MGnify/ENA primary metagenome ERZ1740070 (study PRJEB43018, sample SAMN04849744) | marine metagenome | isolation source: floating plastic debris | place: Pacific Ocean | collected 2008-09-01 | study: EMG produced TPA metagenomics assembly...
CTATGAAACTTGTTCCTCTCAAACGCCTTATTTTGCGTGGTATGAGGTTTTGGAAAAACCCTTCCTACAAAGATCTTAGTGACAAGTCTTGGATTCTAGCCCCTCCTCCCAAATCTCCCAAAAGCAGCAAAGCAATCTATCTGAACAATCAACTGGGCAAAGTTGTATCTGTTGCGACTAACCACGCATTAGAGCATGCACGCATTACAGGTAACTGGCAAGAATTTAGACCAACAACAACTTATCTGTTGAAATCTCCTGTCTTGGCGAACGGTTTTGTGTACAAAAATGCAATGAAGATGCCTCTCATAAAGACCCAGGAAAGTATGGTCTTATCCGGTGACTACGAACGTTTAGATGAGGCTGTCCTGACATCCAGCTATGTTAGCAACCTTTATTTTTGTCATTTCATTCAAGATGAGCTTCCCCTTATATTGTTGGGGCAAAAGCTAGGTGAGCCGATTACAGTAGCTCGCAAAGCTTACGACCACGAGCCAGCCTATCGAGATTTTTTCGATCTGCACACCCGCCAAGTCAATTCGGCTAAATGCAAAAAGCTTGTCGTGATTGACGATATCGCGTGGAACGACGATAAGGCGGAACGCTATGAAACGCTCCGCACACGGCTAAAAAACTTAATCCCATCGTCTAAACCGTTAGGTGCTTTTTTCAGACGTGGGCGCTCAGGAGACCTAAGGCTACTAGAAAATGAATCAGAGGTTGAAAATTTTTTAGAGCAGCAAGGGTTTGTAATCTTGGATCCTCAACAGTCTTCTGCCAGAGAGATGATGGAAAAATCCATGGGAGCTGAGATCATTGCAGGCGTTGAAGGAAGTCAGCTCGCACCTGGACTATTAGCCGTCAAGGACCGTGGAACTGTGCTTACACTACAACCACCTAACCGTTTCAACAACATATATAAAGTAGTAACAGACAGCTTAGAGATGGCCTATAGTTTTGTCGTGGGTTCTCCTACACAACAGGGTTTCAGCATAGATATTGATGAGCTAGCTAGAACTTTAGAGTTAGTCCTTCTGAAATCCCAAACAGGTGGAAAGACATAGACCAAGATTTATTGAGAACCATGGGCACGCCCTATGGATTGGCATTCACCTCGAGAGACTCCTCTTTAAAGCTTGAGTCTCCTACTTTCACGACTTGATGGTCCCGTGGGCTTGAAGAATTGCCTTTAACTTTTCTCCCCAGCCCTCAGATAAGTCATAGAAGCGAGATTGTAGAGATAGACAGGCCTCATACTTTTGCGTGTAAAAATCCTGATCATCACAGAGAGTCAAAATGGCATCGCCGTATCCCTTAACATCATCAGGATCAACTTCCACAACAGCTTCCCGTACATAGTGAATAGCAGGGCAAACCGCTGAAGTAATCACGGGTCGCCCCGAAAGAATACCTTCCAAAACTACCTGATTTAGGCCTTCTTGGAAACGAGTCGTGGTGGGAACGATGACCACATGAGCCTGAGCATACTTCTCGACTAATCGAGGCCGATTGCAATGGCCGTGGCAGGTAAAAGTATCTTCTAAGTTCGCTTTGGAGACCTGCATTCTTAACCGCTCAAGGTCAGGCCCGGTTCCACAAAGGTCAAACCTGATATGGTCGTGCCCTAACTGCCTGAATCGTTGCGCAATTTCTAATAGGTCAAAGATTCCTTTGTGGTCGTTCATTCTGCCCACAAATAGAACATTAAAAGGATTTCTAGAAGCAGTGGGCGGATCAATCTCCTTAAACTGGTGAGGTTGATAAATTGAGAGAAATTCAGTTATCGGTCGGCCTTGCCCTGACGTCAGCTGTTTAATTTGCTCGGTGATATCTTTCGAGGTTGATAAGACTGCTGCACAGTCCTTCTCAAAAAGTCGCCGACTCCAGTTAAAAATAGCGCTCTGGGCTCTGGTTTTAGGTTTATATTTTGCCCAAAGCACACAGTGATAGGAAGGAATGACGTCTACCCCTAACCAAGCGATAGGAGATAGAAAAAAGGGAAAAACTCGACCGCTCTGGATGACCAAAACATCAGGACGAAAGGTCAGTGTTGAGACAATGAGTTGCAGCCCTACCAACAGCTGACCAAAGTAGTACGCCAGGGCCGAGTGGCCATGTTGAAACGGAACAGGACGATGGTCAATGGTGAAGTTGCCGTCTTGAATGTGGTCCGGCCTTGGAGAGCGCGAGATAACGTACGCCTCCGCATCTAGCTCTTGGCAAAGGTCGTAGAACTGATGGACGAAAGGGATTGTGCAGTGCTGAGGATCTACCTCTCCTTTCAACCAGTGACGATAGACACTACCAGCATCAACCGGGCCAGATGCATAGAGAATCTTTAGAGGTTTCATCGTTTTTTATCACTCATACAAATGACATTGAGGTAATACGGTAGCCGGGGGTGAAGCAACACGGCCATTACAGTGGCGACCACCAGTTTTCCATCAAGCTGCCACGAAGCACGTGGTTCACCGCGTCGACGTCTTCAGGCTTCAGCTTATTGCGCCACGCTTGCGCCACGCTGAGGGGAGTATCTTTTACTTTTCCCCACATAGATCTCCGAGTTCCTTGATGGATTAAGCCTTCAATCTCTTTTGTCCAAGGCAGGCCGCAAACTTGATAAATTTGCTGTGCGATCGCCATAGGATCTTGAGCTAAGTTTTCGTAAAGCAGAAGTTGGTAGTTATCAACGCCCTCACCAGTTCGATGAATACTTTCAGTCACATACCGCCAAAACCACATTTCACTCTCAGCAATAGACATGGCATCGATATCACCAAAGATGTCACACCACTCGGGAGAAATGCGCAGAACCTCTCTCAGACGATCTCTATTACGCTGCTTGATATAGGCTATATCCCGTTTAGCCAAAAAACGATTCAGCCAGGAGTTAAGCCGTCCCCCTGGGTGACGCACAATATGAAATACCGGAACTTGAGGCCTATTTTTGAGTAGCCAAATCGCAATCCGCGCTGACTGATTAATCTTCAACACCGCGTAAGCTTGCGTTAGTTTGGATTGGTCCCCTATCCACCAAGGCATTTCCCATTCTCCTGACCTGAGGGGCGGCAAAAACACCCGTAAGGCCGGCAGAATTTTGGGGCGTGCTGGGAAATAGGCAATGCCTAGCTTTTGCGACAGCGGATGAACATAGTCTTTTGGCGCTATAAGACGATGGTCCCGCTCACCCATACTGCTCGCCATATAAGCAGCGAGTTCATCCCAGGAAACATCCATATCACTCATAGATGCCGTCACATGCCAAAGCGGATGAAGCTGATTGCAGGGAGAATCGTGAACCTCATTGGGCTCATTACGACAAAAGGTTTGGTGACTTGCATTAAAAATATCTAGTAGCCAGTTCGTACCGGAACGACCATGACCTGTAATCAGTGCGTACTTCTGAACTGTCGTCATATTATCTGTAAGCCCATCTCAGTTTATGAGGCTTGCTCTTGCTTCTGGTGTAGGACTTTTAGGTGATGTTGTATCGGCTCTGTAAACAGCTTAAAAAACCTCTCTTCCTACGCCCTAGAAGCCAAGTAACATCAAGCCAGCTCGACGCTGTATTACTTTATATAGACCCATAAACTTATCCTATTGTTCCTTGGGCCAAGGGCTTCAAACGCTGGCAGGGCAATCCTGCTCAGCTAATCGAATACAAATCTGAGCCATTTTCCCAGCCATTGACTAACGCCCAAGCAGCCGAAAAATGCTGAGCGGATTGAGCACTCGACTAAGACCATCAATTACAGATAAATAGCCCTGCTTAGAAACAACAATTACGTCGCCTTCTTCTACTTGATAAGCGTCGATCAAATTGCTCAAGTCAATCTCTTCTTGCTGAATTTGGCCTTGGTCGTCCAGGCGTACAAGGCTGACGTTGCTGAGCCTGGCATCGGTTGTGGGTCCACCGGCGATCGCCACTGCACTCGAAATCGAGCTATCTGGCGGCACCTCTATCTCCCCAGGTCGCACCACCTCGCCAACAACCTTCACCCGTACCGTACTGGGTGCCAAGCTAGAACTCGCCACCGTTCGCCGATCAATCGCATCGCCTACTAGCGTTGGGATAAAAATAGAGTCACCGTCTCTCAGAGACAGATCCGCTAGCCCCATCTCTGAAGTAATCGCCTCCCACAGGTTAAAAGAAAGCACCTGCACCTGCCCACCAGGTAAGGGCCGCCGCACTGCCACTTGCCGAATATCGGCATCGCGCGTTACCCCGCCTGCTAACAGCAGCGCCGAGCTTAGCGTGGGCAGCGCTGGCTGCGTGGCCAAGCGCGCATCGGTATTACTACCGTTCACATTGTTGCCATTGAGCGGAGTGGTGTTACTACTCGATAGCCCACTGAGCTGCAAAGGGCCCGGACGATGCACCTCACCAGCAACCGTCACCACCACCGGACGCATCACCGACAGGCTCACGCTCACGACCGGGTCAACCAGGTAGGCCCTCATCTGCGCAGTCAATGCAGCAGTGAGCTGGTTGGGCGTCAGCCCCGCCGCTCGCACGGGCCCGACCAATGGCAGCGTCACCGTTCCGTCAGGCAACACCGCTGTTGTCCCTGTAAATTCTGGGTAGCCAATTACAGACAGTGAGATTTGGTCACCCGCGCCCAAAATATAACTCGATAGATTCGCAGCCGACAGCCCAATGTTGCCGCCAACAGCGCCGGGACTAGCACCACCACCGCTTACGCCACCATTCGCAGGCATTGCGCCCGGCTGAGGAAAGCCCACCCCTGTTGGCTGTCCTGTGATTTGAGCCTGAATAGGCGCACTTACACCGAGTAGCTGGCTACCGATAAGAGCCGCCGCAGTGACTGTTGTCGTCTTAAGCCAAGCCGAAATACGCATAGGTCAAAATGTCAAAAAGAGTGTTGTCAGTCCGGTGCTACAGAAACTTACGAGGGCCACCTACAGAGGCCTTCTGGGCTTCCGCCAAGCGGTCTCTTTGCACGCGGTCTCTTGCAACGAGCGCTGTCTGGCTCGCGACATCGGTGAGCTCTCCAGCATCATAAGCATATTCACCGAAGTCATTTTTACTGTCTACACCGTTGGCAATCATGCCCAGTACCCGAGCACCCGAGCGAGCCAGCAGGGTCTTCGCTGCTAGCGCTCTGTCGTAAGGGACATGGCGAGGACGCATCACCATCAAAATGCCGTCCGTGAGGTTCCCCAGCACCGCTGCATCGGCTGAGCCTGCAAGAGAGGGCGTATCGAAAATAATGTAGTCAAACTGATCACGAAATAGCTCGATTAGCGAGGCCATGCGCTCAGAATCTAGCAGGGCCATAGGATTGGGCGGGACAACGCCCGCTGGTAGCACCGAGAGATGGTTGTTCACAGGCTGAAGGGCTTGCTGCAAGCTCCCTTCACCTACCAGCACGTGACTTAGGCCCACCGCGTTCACGAGATTCCACAGGTGGTGCTGGCGCGGCGATCGCATATCTGCATCTACCAGCAGCACCCGGCGATTGGTCTGGGCGACTGCTGCCGCTAGGTTGGCACATACCTCCGACTTACCTTCTCCGGCCACAGAGCTAGTCATCACCAGGGTCTTCAGCTTCGTATCAGAGCTAATAAAGCGCAAATTTGCCTGTAGCATTTGGTACGCACCAGACAATACTGGATAGTCACCGCTGAGCATGACAATTCGATGCGAGGGCAACCCATCTTCTGCGGCCATCGCTTCTAGCATTTCTTTTTGCTCTAGCTCGAAGCGAGGAATCACCCCTAGCAGCACATAGCCAAAGATTTTCTCGCCATCTTTCACCGTTTTCAAAGAGCGATCGATTAGGTCTAGGAAAAACGCCGTCGCAATCCCTAAAAAGGTACCAACAACACCGCCCGCCATCAAATATTTCGACTTGCCTTCGACCCTAGCCGACTTGGGTGGCACCGCCTCTTCAATCACTCGGGCACTACCCACATTGCGGTTTTCAGCCAGCTGGATTTCTTGCAAACGTAAGCGCAAGTTGTCCAGTGATTGCTGCGCTGCATTTCGCTGCTGAACCAGCTCTGTCTGCGCCTGCTTGAGCCGAGGAAACTCCTCACCCTGGCGCTGAAATGCGTCTCTGGTTGTTACCAAAGTGGAGAGCTGGTTGAAAGCGCTGGCCCGATTGAGCTCTGCCTGTACCAGCTGCTCGGCTAGCCCCCGGTCGATATCGCTCATGTTCAAAATGCTAGGAGATATGCCTGGTCCTACAATTTCAGACACTCGGTTACGCAGAACAGCGATCGCAGCTTGCTCTTGCCGCTGCAACGCTTTTATTGAAGGGTGCCTAGGCGTATAGCGAGTCAGCGCGGTTGCCAGCTCGGCTCTTACCGTCTGCAGCTGAGCCAGTGAGGTCTGTACGGCAGAAGACTGGGTGACCGTCGCTAGCCCCCTTGCCTGCTGAGAACTCATGCCCAATCGGTTAGATAGCTGGCGAGAGCGACTCTCCGCCTCTACTAAATTCACCTGGGTTTGGCTAATTTGGTTGTCTAGGGTAGCGATCGCACTTACCGTAGCACCAGCTTCCTCGGGCAGCGCAATAATACCGTTACCTTCGTTAAATAATCTCAGCGCCTCGCTGAGGTTAGCCGCCTCCTGCTGGGCCCGTGGCAGCTCGTCTTCCAAAAACTCGCGTGCGGCTTTCACCTCCGAGCGCTGAGCCTCTACATTTGCCTCTACGTAAGAGCGCATAATCTGGTTGACCACCGCAGCCGACAGGTCAGCATCACCCGATCGGTAGGAAATCGCAATCAGGTCAGTATCGGCCAGCGGCTTCACCGTCAAGTCTCCCGCCAAATCCCTAGGATTCAGCAGCTCGCCTTCCTCATCCCGCAAATTCAAAGCTAAAATCGTCGCTTCTAAAATCGGCGCCGAGAAAATAATTTCCGCCTGTGTCGCCAGCGGATCGCTCGTCACCTTGAGCGTATTTAAGTCGCCTAGCTCCTGAGAAACACCGGTCAGCTCAGCAGTTTGGTCGTTGCGAAGCAAAAGCTTAGCCGTCGCTACCCACAGCGGCTTTTGTGACGTCGACGCGCCTAGGGCCGCCAGTACACTGATCGCAAATACCACAGCCGCCGGTCGCCAGCGGCGCTTGAGCACCAGCCAGTAACGTTGGAGATCAATCTCTTCTATCCGCTCTTCGTAGATCATAAAATCTCTGTCACCCAACAACCGCATGGTTGACACGGGCACTCACTTACAAATGACCCGCACACCATTTCTGGCTAACCCTTAAATGTCTATGACGAGGGAGGTTTGTCAAAGTTTCCGGAATGTCTACGGAACTTTTGAGATCTACAAAGCAAAATCTACAGAAGAGCCATCCTTATAAGAGCCATCCTTCATCGGCCTTGGCTTCACCGGTTTGCAGGGTGTCCCCAAACAGACCTGTCCTGCTGGCATAGAGCTCAATACCGTGCTTCGAGCAGCAATCACCGCATTCGCCCCAATGCGTACAGACGCCGCCACAAAGCAATCCGCCGCCACCCAAGCACCGTTCTCGATCACAATTTCACCCGTCATCAAAGCAAATCGCGGATCAGAAATATCGTGACTTCCGGTGCACAGGTAGCTTTCTTGAGAAATCACACAGTGCCGACCGACCCTGATGGGCGCGAGGCTATAAAACACCGCATCGTCACCCACCCAGCTGTAGTCGCCAATTTCGATATTCCAAGGATAGGTAAACCGAGCCGTTGGGCGAATGCGAACCCCAGTGCCAACGCGCGCGCCAAAGCGCCTAAGCAACCAACAGCGGAACCCGTGCCCAAAGTGAGACGACAGCGGAAAGCACACCGCCTGCACTAGCCACCAGATCAACATCGTCAGCCGCGATCTGCCTGCTTCGTAGCCCGGCTCATGATACTGCCGCAAATCTACAAACGGGGCCGAACCAAAGTCATCGCCAAAGTCATTTTTAGCCGCGCTCACCTCAGCTCACCTGCTGGGCTGTCTTTGCCACTGCCGCTTGCTCATCTACTACTGGCTTATTTAGCCGTCCGCCAAACTTCAGCTCGTACAGTTTCACACCAATCTGATACTCGTACTGGCTGAGCAACCGACCATACACATAGCCCGCATAGCCATCCAAAAAGCCCAGCTGAATGAAATAAAACAAAATGAACCGCAGCAACGGCTTAAAGGGCAATCGCACCCAAATCTTTTTCAAAAACCGCTTTCTTTGCACCGCATCGCCAAACAGGTTAGCGCCAATGGTGCCATCTTCACCCATGCCGTTGAGCATGTTGTAGTGCACCCGCGCTTCCCAATTGGAGTAGCGGTTGTGGCGAGCCAGCCAGTGATACAGATCGCGAAAATCTTCGTGGAGCATGTCTTCGTCCAGGTAGCCCACTTTTTCCTGCGGAATCATGACGTGCTCGTGCACCTCGTTATCGCCTGTGTTTTGAATGTCTTCGGTGTTGAGGTTTTCGTAGCGACCTTTGGCATGACGAAACAGTCGCAGGTTCCAATCGGGATACTTGCCGCCATGTCGAATCCATTTGCCGAGGAAAAAGACGCGGCGGTTGATGTAGTAGCCATCCAGGTCGGGATTTTTGATTTTTTCGGCGATCTCAGCCCACGACTCGGGCGTGATGCGCTCGTCACAATCTACAATCAGCACCCACTCATTGCGAAAGGGCAAATTGTCTAGCGACCAATTTTTCTTTTTGGGCCAGCGTCCGTTGAAGTCAAACTGTACGACCTTGGCACCCAAGCTTTCGGCAATTTCTACCGAGCGGTCTTCGCTGTGCGAGTCCACCATAAAGACTTCATCGGCCTGTACCAAGCTCGCGAGGCAAGCCGGTAAATTTTCTTCCTCATTTTTGGCTGGAATAAGGACGGAAACAGGAATGGATGCAGTCATGAGTTTGCGACGATGATAAATGGAAGAAACGAGAAAGGAGAAGAGCTAGGCGTTCTATTAAGTAGCTGCTGATGAAATAGCGACTGATGAAATAGTTACTGAGCAGCTACGTCGAGGGCTGCGGCTGGTCGGTCGTTTGGCGTCGGCTAATTAGGTGGCGGGTAACGCTACCTAAGTAAGCCACCTGACCATAAGCATAGGCAAAGTTTTCAAAACGCTGCGCGGGTGAGTGACCATATTTAATGGTTTTATACAGGCCGCGTATTAGCCGTTCGCCGCCGCTTCTGAGCTGCCACAGCCCGGTATTGCCGCTCACCTGCTCTCGGTAGCTTTCGCTAATACCTTGCCACCAGCTGCGGCTCAAAAACCAGCCGGGCTTCATTCTTGCTGGCGCAACGTTGTGAGCGGCTAAGGCTTCGGGCACATAAGCAACCTGCTGGCCCGCATCAAGCGCGAGTCGGGGCAGCTGCTGCTCTTCATTGGAAAGTAGGTTTTTACCCACGCGGCCCAAGTGAGTATCGAACCCACCCACCTCGGCGAGGAATGACTTACGCACTGCGTAGTTGAGCCCGCGAGGGGTGAGCGCTGGCTGCTGAATGTAGACGAGTTCATCACCGAGATCATAAGCGCCTAGGCCACTGGAAAGATCTGCCGATAGCCACCGTGGAGGCTCGGTGTTTGGGGGCCAAATGAGGGTGACTTTTCCACCGGCGATCGCAATTTTCTCATTCTCATCAAATACCTTCACCAGCGCGGCTAGCCAGCCCTCACTCGCTTCCGCATCATCGTCTAAATAGGCCACAATCTCGCCCTTCGCCGCATCTGCCCCACAGTTTCTCGCCACAGAAAGTCCTAGGGTGGGCTCGTGAATGTAGCGCACCCTCGGGTCGCTCAGCTTAGCTTTGGCAATCGCTGCTGTGCCGTCAGTCGAAGCGTTATCGACCACAATAATTTCGCAATTGTCCAAGGTTTGGCTTAGCAGGCTATCGATGGCCGCACCCAGATACTGCTCACGATTGTGCGTGCAAATAATCGCTGAAATAAGCGGCATAGCCATAGCAAACAAACGTGGGATAGGAAAACTCTTATTATCGGAGCCTACAAACTTTTTTTGATAGCTTCCGGCCAAAGCAAAAACATTAGGCGCAATACATCAAGATTGCCCCATACCAGGGACACTTTCCCTTAAAGTCAGAGATAATTATTAGCAGAGAAGTTTTATCTTCATACATGCTGTCTTCTTACGTATAGAGGCCCACGAACTTTTCAAGCATCAAGGTTCAGTAATTTCATGTAAGCGAACCATAAAAATTTGATACAGCCACACTTGATACTAGCCCCACCTTTGAATGCGTAACGAGTCTATTCAAGATACCGACTTAGCCCCTTTAATCGACCACACCTTACTTGCGCCTGCGGCCACCGCAGAGCACATTCGCCATCTGTGCGACCAAGCCGACACCTATCGGTTTGCAGCGGTGTGCGTATATCCAGTGTATGTGCCCTTGGCGGTAGAGCTACTGCACGGCAAACGACCTCAGGTATGTACAGTCATTGGCTTCCCCAGCGGTGCCACTACGACCTCAACCAAGCTCTACGAAGCGCAAGAAGCCGCAGAAAGTGGCGCGACAGAGCTGGATGTGGTGATCAATCTCGGCTGGCTAAAAGCAGGAGAGACGACGCTACTGCACAAGGAAATCGCGTCCATCGTAGAACTCACGGGGCAAACGGTGAAGGCCATTTTAGAAACCACCATTTTGAGCACAGCAGAAAAGCGACTGGCCGCAGAAGTGTGTTTGGATGCTGGGGTAAAGTTTTTGAAAACCAGCACAGGGTGGCAGGGCGGCGCGACGGTAGACGATGTGAAACTGCTCAGGCAGATTGCGGGAGATCGCATTGGCATCAAAGCATCCGGCGGCATCCGCACCCCAGAGCAAGCCCTTGCCCTGGTTGAAGCGGGCGCAAATCGATTGGGCACCTCTCGCGGACCAGAGATTTTGGATCTGCAAGCTGAGGCCACCGAATAATGGTCACCAAACAAAGAACCTACAGAGCGACCGGCATCAACCTCAAAGGGATGCCGATGGGTGAGTCCGACCGGATGGTAACGGTGCTGACCAAAGAATATGGGCTGGTGAGAGCGATCGCACCCGGTGCTCGTAAGCACAAATCCCGACTGGCCGGGCGCTCTGGCCTGTTTGTCGTCAACGATGGGCTCTACACCAAGGGCAAGTCTATCGACAAATTCGTTCAGGCAGAAACCGTCAAATCTTTTCCAGGGCTTAGCCGAGATCTCGCCAAGCTCACTGCTAGCCAGTACCTCGCCGAAATCGTTCTGGCCCAGGCCCTCACCGGCCAACCGCAAGAAGAGCTGTATTACTTACTCGTTGAGCATTTGAGCCGTATAGAAGCCGCTAGCAAATCAAACGTATTGGCCTGCTTGGCTCAGGCCACGTTTCACCTATTGGCTTTGGCAGGTGTTGCCCCAGAGGTCTTTCGCTGCTGCCTTTCTAGAGTGCCGCTTACCGCTGAGCTGGGTAATCCAGACTGGTCAGTCGGCTTTAGCGTGGCCTCTGGTGGGGCAGTCTCGACCGATGAGATTGAAAAATTGGAGTGCGATCGCCTCAAAGAAATCCAACAGCGCATCGCCGAATCCCAGGAAAGTCTCACCACCACCGCCCCCCTCGTCGCCGACGCATCCCCCCAATATCCCTCCCCTAGCCCCCAAGCCCCAAGAGATAACGATCAAATGTCCACCGGCAGCAAAGTGCGTTTTCCCGAACTCAAAACCAGAGTCACCAAAGATATCGCCCGTCAGCTCGGCCTCGTCACCTACCTCAGCGCCGCCGAACTCGCCCTCATGCAGCAACTCAGTAAGCCCGAGTTGGTAATGACATCCACACCCACAATTGACGGCCCATTCGCCTCAAAATCAGGCACAATAAGACAGTCTGCCAAATCAGTGTCTACACTCTCCCCAGCTGCTGGACCTCACCTCATGTGGCGGCACATCGAAAAAGCCCTGCGGCAGTACGCTCAGTACCAGTTCGATCGCCCCATCCGGTCAGCCGCGTTGATCGACACCTGCTTTTCTATTCAATAAACCAGCCTCACCTGAATCGCCTTCCTGAATTTCGTTAACACCTGCTTTACCCCGCCAACACATGCTTCGCGAGTCTGAGTCCCAAACCGACCCTTCCGACATCCACTCAAATAGCACCTCGGATAGCGCAGCGTATGCCAACCAGTCGGCGCAATCTGCCCAATTTGATCTGGTAAAGCAAGAGGTCAGCCCTAAAGTTGACGGCTCTACAACCGCTACTGTGCAGGCAGACGACGTCGCCGTACCCAACGGACTGTGGCCCGTCTTTCGCAATCGCAACTTCCTCACCCTGTGGAGCGGCCAAGTCTTTTCACAGATGGCCGACAAAATCTATCTGGTACTGATGATTGCCATCATTTCAGATGCCTACAAATCCCCTGACCAAACGATCAGCGGCTGGGTATCGGCCATTATGATCGCCTTCACCATTCCGGCCGTTTTATTCGGCTCCTTGGCAGGCGTCTATGTTGATCGCTGGCGCAAAAAGCCGGTACTCGTATGGACCAATCTACTTCGGGGTGGGCTCGTGGCTTTGCTGCCTGTCTTCCTGTGGGTTACCGCAGACTGGGATATTGCAGGACTTCCCGTCGGTTTTTATATTCTGCTGGCCGCGACTTTCCTGATTTCTACGCTGACCCAGTTCTTTGCCCCTGCCGAGCAATCTGCCATTCCTTTAATTGTCAAAGAAGCGAATCTGCTGCCAGCAAATTCACTCTACACCACCACTATGATGGCCTCGGTGATTATTGGCTTTGCGGTAGGTGAACCGCTTTTAGGCGTCGCGGATACGCTACTTGCACCGATTGATGGCGGGACCGGGGTCGGTAAATCTGTTTTGGTGGGATTGAGCTATGCGATCGCAGGCATTCTCCTCCTCTTCATCACCACAAACGAAACAAAGAGCGAACCCACACAGCAACCCCAAGCCTGGGAAGACATCAAAGACGGGCTTAGATACCTGCAAAAACAGGTACAGGTACGCAGCGCCCTCATTCCGCTAATTGTGCTTTTCTCCGTCTTCGCCGCACTCGCCGTCTTAGCCGTTCGCCTCGCAGAAGTCATCCCTACGATTAAATCTTCTCAGTTTGGGTTTTTACTCGCCGCTGGTGGTGTGGGGCTGGCCATTGGCGCTGTTATCATCGGCCAATTTGGCCAGCGATTCTCTCGCTCCCAGCTCGGACTCGTCGGCTCATTGGGCATGGCGGCAATGCTTACTGGGCTCTCCGTTGCACCCGCACAGCTTTGGCCTAGCCTATTGCTCATCGGCGGCCTTGGTTTATTCGGCGCTATGGTCGGCATCCCCATGCAAACCACCATCCAAGAGAAAACCCCCGAAGACATGCGAGGCAAGGTCTTCGGCCTGCAAAACAACGTCGTCAATATTGCGCTAAGCCTACCGCTGGCCCTCGCCGGCATTGCTGAAACTTTCCTGGGGCTGCGAGCGGTTTTTGGGCTCCTGGCGATGCTAGTTTCCATCGGCGGATTCTTCACATGGTCCTTGGTCAAATCCGCGCTCAATGAAGAGAGCCATCAAGAGCAAGCACCTACATAGCAAAACGTCGCTAAAGTTAGCAGACGCGCTGCTGTAAATAAAACATAAGTAAATCCACCCAAAACAGCACGGCTTTACACAGTCCGATGCGCATATACTACTAGTAGCCACCTAGTAAGTCATGAGTTCACCACTTATGACAAGCTACCGTCCTAGCGACGGTAAAAGCGGCTGCAATCCCTTCAAAAAAGCTAGTAAAAGCGCTTCACTTGTAAATGCATATTGCGTGGCTTGGTAAAAAATCCCCCTTTTGTGGCAACGTCACCTACGGTCGAGAAATTACAAACGCGCTGCTAGACCGGGGCCACCGAGTTACCTTCATCCATTTCGCCCAAGCCGAAGACGCCGCCACAGACCCCACAGGATACGAAGAAGTCTCTCTGCCCTTCATCTTCAAGTCCCAAATCCTGACGATCCCTACGCTAGGGTCAGCCCGTCGACTCGCCGAAGCCTTAGAAAAACTTAAACCCGACGTCGTCCATGCGTCACTGATCCTTTCTCCGCTCGATCTCAAGCTGCCAGAAATCTGTCAGAGCCTGGGCATTCCACTCGTAGCCACCTTTCACCCGGCCTTCGACGAAAAGCGGCGCAACTTTTCATCTAGCACCCAGCACTTGGCCTATCAGGTCTACGCCCCTCGCCTGGCTAACTACGACAAAGTCATCGTCTTTTCCCAAATTCAGCGTCAGCTGCTAATGAAGCTAGGCGTACCGGCAACCCGCGTCACCGTCATTCCCAACGGCGTCGATATTTTGCGCTACGCACCGGGCCCGTCGAGCATCAAAGCAGAGTTAGGGGCTCGGCAGCTCTACGTATACCAGGGGCGGCTATCGCCAGAAAAAAATGTAGAGTCTCTGCTCAAAGGATGGCGCACCGCCAAAATGGGGCTCAATGACAAGCTCGCCATCGTCGGCAGCGGCCCCTTAGAAGCTTCGCTCAAAGCTTTCTACGCAGATAGCAGTATTGTTTGGCTGGGCTTTATTGCTAACGAAGCGCGACGGATTGAAATTTTGCGTGGGGCCGACTGCTTTATTTTGCCGTCGCTGGTCGAGGGGCTGTCGCTTTCTTTGCTAGAAGCGATGGCCTGTGGCACGGCCTGCGTTGCCACCGATGCCGGTGCCGATGGCGAAGTACTTGATGCTGGTGCAGGCGTCATTCTCAATACGCAAAAGGTCTCTAGCCAAATGCAAACGCTCTTCCCTCTGTTTCGCGAGCATCCAGAAATCACAAAAATGCTAGGGCAAAAAGCCAGGTCACGTGTTCTAGAACGCTATACCCTTTCTCAAAACATCACCCAGCTAGAACAGCTCTACCGAACTGTCGCGCCTTTCGCTCAAGGCAGCTACTCCCTTAGCCAAAAAGGGGCATAAGCCATGACCGACCCATCAACGACAGCTCAACCAGCGACAGCTCAACCAATAACACCACTTCCTTTTGAGATAGAAACGCAGCTAGCTAAAGACGAAAGCAGCGTAGACAATTTTGCCATTACGTTCGCGCCGCTAGACTTGACTCATGCTTATCAGCTGGCTGACGATGGGGCCAATGGTGCGATCGCCCTCTTCAGCGGCATGGTCCGCAACCAAACAGACGGCCTAAGCGTCGTCGCCCTCGAATACCAGGCCTACGAACCCATGGCCCTCGTCGTCTTCAAACAAATCGCCGCCGAAATCCGCAAAACCTGGCCCGATATCACCCACGTCGTCATCCACCACCGCACCGGCAAACTCACCGTCGGCGAAATCAGCGTCCTCGTCACCATCGGCAGCCCACACCGCAGCGAAGCCTTCGCCGCCTGCCAATACGCCATCGACACCCTCAAGCACAACGCCCCCATCTGGAAAAAAGAGCACTGGCAAGACGGCTCTACCACCTGGGTCAGCATTGGCGATTGTGAGAAAGATTAAGATGGCAATGACAGCTCGCGTCAAAGGTCTGCCACTATGACAGGCTGAAATATTTTGATAGAAAGTAGTGCTGTGGATGGTCAGACGATAGCAACGGTTGTAGAACTACCCACTTTTCAAGTAACAGCTCTAACCCGACAGCTCGCACTCGATAAAATTCAGCTGACATCGTTGAAGCGATACAGACAAAAAGAACAAAGGATTCATGATGCAGTGGATACTCGATACTGACCATGTGTCTGCTATCCTGTGGAACAATCAAACCGATAGGATTCAGTATTCTAAGCTCAACGCATCTACTTGTATCTGTTTTCCTGAACTAGCTCACAGTGTTTCGTACTGATATAGCCCTAAAAGAAACCTACGCTGAACACCTGAGAAAAGAAGGACAGGGCGTTTCTATCGATGTGCCTGCGGATGAATATGGTGGCACGATTGATGTTTTGACGGAGCGTGAGATTATTTTTTGCGCATTGGAGCTGACTACGGAGCGCGCGATCGCACTCAAATCCCAGCTCAACTTCTACGGCAAATTCGCCCCCAGCCGAAAGAAAGTCGCCGTCGTTCAAACAATCGTTGAGGCCACGGCTGCCGAGCAGCTAAGTGCGACAGGCATCAAGATTGTGAACATCTCATTGCCGAGTACACCTGCTCTCAGGACTCAGCCAAGATCCAAACCTCCCAGCCAAATTTCCGCTGCCAAAAAGTTTATTTACCGCTACCCGGCGCTCGATAGCGTTCAGGGTGGTGACGGGCTGTCGCTAGCAGCGATCGCATTCATCATCATATTCTCAATCGGCTTTACTGGTGCTGTCGTATTTTAAGCGTCCAAGCAAAAGCACAAAGCAGCTCATCAACGCTTAGAAGACAATAGCGAACTACCCTGATTTTCAACAGGATTAATTGCCTTCAGTTTACTTTGGCGAGCATCAATCACCATGCCAAGCTGCTGAGAAAACCGAGGTGTTTTGTTCAGCATTTTTTGCACTGCAGCACTTTCCAAAATCAGCACCTCCAAGTCTTCAGAGGCCGTAACGGTCATCGGACTAGGCTCGTTAGCCAAAATAGCCGAATAGCCAAAGAAATCACCTCGGGTCATTTCAACAATGGTGTACTGCTTACCCACAACATCTTTAGTCGTTGCGATCGCACCACCTGCCAACACAAAATGCAGTTTTATATTGCTCTGGCCCTGCACAATCACCGACTCTCCTCGGCCAAAATGAGCCAGCTGAGCTTGAGTTGCAATCTCCTCTAGGACATCATCATCCACCATCGCCAAGCTGGGCAAAGACTTCATATAGCTAGCCAAACGCCGCATTGGCTCCTCTGCCGACACCTTTGGCACAGGGTGATGATACACATCTCGAATTGGAAAGGGAATCGACAGCCCATTACGCCGCGCTGCATACCAAATGCGAGTCGTAAACTCATCTCGAATGGAGGGCACCTGGCTGTAATCGTCTAAAAACAAATACACCCGATAGCCGATAGAACTATCGTCATAAGAAATCGTTTGCACAATAGGTGCTGGTTGGCTGAGGACGCCAGTCGTATCTAGCGCCGCTTCACGCATCACCTGCTTCACAGTGTTCGGCGCATCACCATACGAAAAACCAATATCTACGCTTTCACGATGGCGAGGACTGGGCTTGTTGTAGTTGCGAATGACCGCTTGGGCCAAAGCTGAGTTAGGCACCACAAGCTGCTCTAGGTTGCGCGTCATAATGTGCACTGAGCGCCAGTTGACCTCTATTACTTTGCCAACCTGCCCGTCTACTTCTAGCCAATCGCCAATATCGAAGGGCCGCTCAAACAGCAACGCCACCCCCGAGAATAAGTTGCCCAGCGTATCTTGCAAGGCAAAACCCAACACAATACCGCCAACACCTAGCGCCGCAAAAGCGCCCCTCAAATCGACACCAAACACGGCGCTCAAAACAATGGCAATCCCCACCGCAATCAGCAGCGTACGCACCAAATCGCGAAAGAGCTTGGGCATGTCGTTTTGCCAAGTGCCCGGTTTTGCTCCCGTAAAGAGCAACACATTTACAAACGACAGCGCCGCCACAATTAAAGACACCCAGGCGAGGGTTTCCACCAGCTGAATAGGTAGGTTGCCCTTATCAATCTGCAATACCCTGGTGAGCAGAAAGAACAACGCTGCCAAAGGGATAACCCAGTTGCGTAGCTCCCTGACCACCCGTGTCATGGGGTGGTCCCGCTTTCTTAGCTGTAGCAATAGCTCTGCTAGCGCTACCATCAACAGTGGGAAAATAAGCATCAGGCCCAGTCCCCAGGGCAGCCACTGATCTGTAAGCGATATGTTCATAGCCGACTAGTCTCTTATTAATCCTTTGTTTTTTGCTCTCTTGTTTTTTAGGACCACTACGCTTTGGCACGCGATACTATGCCCTGACGCGCAATATAGATATTTTTTCACCGCTACGTGCGGTGATCTCACCTTCTGGATCAAACTCGTAAATATCTACTAGATTATTAGCGACCGCTTTACTCACAAAGACACTGTCGGGTGCTGCGGCTGACTGCACATAGTGAGCGCTCACAACCGTGTCACCCCACACGTCGTAAATCAACCGCTGACTGCCCACCGTTCCAGCCATCACACTACCGGTATGGACACCGATTCGCAGCTTCAAATCGGTATCCCATTCACGGTTGACTTGGCTTATTAGGCGAATGGCTTCCACCGCAAAATCAATGACTCGCTTGGAGTGATCGAGGCGAGCAACTGATAAGCCACTAACCGCGAGGTACTCACTGCCTGTCGTTTTAATCTTTTCAATGCCGTGAGTCTCAGTCGCGTCGTCTAGCGCACTGACAATATCATTCAAAATTTCAATTGCTTTTTTAGGCTTTAGGTCTGCGGTGAGCTGTTGAAAGTTGAGGATATTGGCAAATAAGACGGTGACACTTTCGGCTTCGTCTGCGATCGCGCTCTCCCCTCGCTTCAGCCGCTTCGCCACCGACTCAGGGAACATATTCAGCAGCAGCGACTCCGTTTCCTGCGTCTTCTGAAAAACCAGCTCGCTCGTCTTCCGATTTTTCTTCACCATATGGTTAAAGGCTTTTGCCAGCTCACCTAGCTCATCACTTGCCAGGATCGGCACATCCACTTCTTTGTGCCCCTTAGACAATCGCTTAAAGCCTTCACCCAAAAGATTAACCGGCTTTAAGAACGCTCTTGCCAACCAAAGAGACAACAAGGTAATCACAAAAACTAAACCCGCCGCTGATATCAGCACCCGCTGAGCAAACGTCGAAATCGGCTGAAAGATTTCATCCTGATCGATCTCCGAAAGAATTACCCAGTCAACACCGCGAATATCTAGCGGCGCATAGGCACTGATTACCTCTTTGCCCAAATAGTTTTCAATATTCTCTGCGACACCGCTGTCACCTTTCAGCGCACTTTTCACAGCCTGGCTCACAGCCGGTTGATTTAGTACAGACGTCTCTAGCGACTGAGTTCGGTCCAGCTCATCTTCTGTTATGAATTCGCCAATAGCCTCGTAATACCGGTCAGGCTCTTCGATCAGCAGTCTAGAATCAGAGCGCATCTTTTCATCGGAGGCCACGAGGAAAGTCTCCCCCGTCTCGCCAAAACCATCGCTCAGCCAGTTGCTGTTTCCCGTCATCACCTCATTAATTTCATCCACTGGCAGCTGGATAGCAACGACGCCTAGTAGCTCAGTTCCTCGGTAAATAGGGGTTGCCATAAAAGCTGCGGGCTCACCATAAGAAGGCGAGTAAAAGCTAAAATCTGCCATCGCAATATAGCTGCTGTTCTGCTTTTGAGCTTCTTTGTATACGGTAGCTAGCGATGTTCGCGCATAGGGGCCAATGGTCAAGCTCGTCGCAAAATCGACCTCTTTGAAGACCGAATAAACGATATTGCCGCTGTTGTCGATCAAAAAGAGATCGTAGTAGCCAAACTCCTCAACAATTTTTGAGAAAATAGGATGATATCGCTTGTGAAAGGCACTGTACTTTGTGCCATCTCCAGCATCGTCTAGCGCCTGCTTCTCCCCAATTTTGTTCGGATTGTTGACAATGTACTCATACTGCAAATAGCGCGACAGCGTAGAGGCGGGTAAAAACGTATCTGCATTGGCGATCGCATCAATATTCTCAGAAAGTCTCGGCGCAAATTCACGACTGTAAAACTGACGCAGTGCGCCAGCACCGGCCGCATCTACTGTATCGACCTCGCTCAATACCGTCGCAAATGAACCAGACAGATCGCTCATCGCAGAGACAAAGGTCGGACTAGCACTCAATACATCTAGCTCCCTGCGCAAATTGCGAAAATAATCTTCTATTTGGCTTGCCTTAGACGCTCGCAGTCCTCGCAATTGATTAATCACGCCACCTCGAATAGCATCGCGCCCACTGAGATAGCCCACATAGGCAATCACCCCAATCGAACCAATGCTTACAGCCAGCAGCATGGTCATTAGTTTCGACTGAATGCTCAAACGATTAAAGCCGCGCACACAAACCTCTGGCAATTAAAAAAGACGACGATGAAAAGACGAACGAGAGCAGCACATACAAAAGGTATAAAAAAGCACCTTGCACTTGCCAGCACTTTAAGTTATCGCATCACCACAGGTGCACGTAAGGTGTATGTATCAAAATCAGGTTGCCAAATATTGATAACAGCTCTCAGGGACAAGACGATATTCACCGCTGAACACGCGTGAGGTCTCTATCCATAGAGCCTGATCGATACGCTCACCTTCTACAAAGCGAAACGTTTCCTTCAGTTGATAGAAATGAGGATTAGCAAACCGCGCTCGAAATAGCTGAATAAGCTCGTGCTTGGGCTTACCGTTGTACACAAAAATATTATCTAGGCAAGTAACGTATTCAACCGCTGTCAGCTCAGCGCTGACTTCCTCTAAAAACTCCCTCACTAGCGCGGCTTGACTGGCTTCACCAAAATCAATGCCGCCGCCCAAAAATCGGTAGAAGGATTCCTGCGTTTTGGGGTCTGTGCCCCGACTCACAAAAATATGACCTTCGTGCTCAATCAGTCCTAGAGCAATCGGACGAATACGCTTTGCCATAGGGTCCTCCTGCTGCTGCATCTACCTCTTCTATGCGCCTATCGATTTATGCACCCACCAATTAGGTTCTTCCATTATTGTCAACGTCCGGAACAAAGCACATACCCAAAGGTATAAGTACATCCTGCATTCGAGCGCCTTCTACTCTGGGAAAGCAGCCTCAGGGTTCTCCTGAGGGACTGGCCAGTCTTCATTTTCGCCACCAATTACAATCTGGCGAATTTCTACGTAGTCCTTGCTGAACTGCCGCATGGTATTAATCAAAACATCTAGTGCCAGCGCATCCGTCGTTCCCAGATCAAACCAACAGCGGCTCCAGAGTCCCTGAAACTCAACTTCTGCCATATTGTGCATAAGGGAAATTAGCGATCGCTCCGACTCGTCCTCATCATAGTCAAAATAGCTAATATCTACCCCGGTCTCCTGCACCTGCAAGTTCTCAGCATTGAATCCTCCTAGCTTTCCAATAAAAAACCAAGAATTCAAAATCTCTTCCACATACTGCTGCTCAGCAATCGAAGGCACCGTGTCGAACTCCAGCCATATCCACAAATTGAAGAAGTCACACTCCCGGAAATGAACCTGCATACCGCCCCACCTAATCGCCTTAAGCATTACTCTTAAGCACTATACAGTCCTACGCAGCCACATGCTTCACCTCCGCGACCTCAGCTACCACCCTACGGCCACTCCCGCTCCCATTCTCAAAAACATCTCTTTTGATCTCGCCCCCAAGCAGCTCGGCCTCATCATCGGCCCCAGTGGCTCTGGCAAAAGCACCTTGCTAGAAATACTGGCCGGCCTGGCCACCCCTAGCAGTGGCAAAATACTCTGGCGAGAGCAAGCGCTGCTCCCAGAGGCCCTTCAGCAGCTAGGTGGCATTGTCTTCCAGTTTCCAGAACGACACTTCTGCGGCCATACTCTGCTAGAAGAACTCCGACTTGGCCACCGTGAGCTCACCTCAGAGCGCGTCTGCGAGACTTTAGAATCAGTAGGCTTGGGCGATTTGTCACTGCAAGCTTCCCCACAACAGCTCAGCGGCGGTCAGCAGCGGCGACTAGCACTGGCAGTACAGCTCATTCGCCAGCCATATCTGCTCTTACTAGACGAACCCACCGCTGGTTTAGACTGGTCTATGCGGCAGCAGCTCGTAAACTTGCTCGCCAAGCTCAAACAAGAATGGAGCCTACTCATCGTCTCTCACGACGCCGAAGACCTAGTAGATATTGCCGACCACGCTTGGACCATTGACCACGGCCAGCTCAGCAGCGCCAACCTCGAAGACCTACGACAGCGCCATCAGCCAGCCCACACACCCTAAACAACATCTAATGCCAGCCACCCTCCCCACCCATCTCGACCTCTGGCAAAGCAGCCTTCGCTGGCAGCCCAACGACCAACAGCAAACTCTCTTTCAGCAGCTATACGAACAAATTTTAGAAGGCAACAAACAGCTCAATCTCACTCGCATCACCGCACCCGATGATTTCTGGGAAAAGCATCTTTGGGATTCACTCAGCGGGATTTCACCTTGGCTATCAGAACCGGAAGAAGAGGAGGGTCAAGAAGATGACGAAACATCTAACAACACTGGGAAATCAGAAGGCTCCGAGATAGAAGAAGCTTCTGAACCGCTACGGATTATTGATATTGGCACAGGCTGTGGCTTTCCGGGGGTGCCTGCGGCGATCGCACTCTCCACCTCACCCAACGCATCCGACCTTTCCCTCACCCTAGTCGACTCCACCCGCAAAAAAATTCAGTTCCTCTACGCCCTCTGCCAAACCTTGGGCTTACCAGCCACCTGCCTCGCCCAAAGAGCCGAGACATTAGGCCAAGACAACGCCCACAGGGAGCAATACGACCTCGCCCTCATCCGCGCCGTTGGGCCAACGGCTACCTGCGCAGAATACGTCCTTCCCCTCTTGAAAGTGGGCGGACAGGCTGTGCTGTATCGAGGCCAGTGGACGACCGAAGACACCGAAGCGATTATCCCAGTCATTGACTTACTAGGCGGCGAACTTACCGACCTGCAAAGCTGGCAAACACCGCTCACACAAAGCAGTCGCAACTGTCTTTTCATCTACAAAGAGCAACCAACACCAGATGACTTGCCTAGGGCCGTTGGCGTACCAGGGAAGACTCCACTGAACTAGCGCGTTGGCCTAGCCCTTATTCTTAATCGTCATCACCTCAACCACCTTCAGCGCCAAGTCATCCGGAATCACAAGCAACCGACGTAGGTCATCGACAAAGGCCTGCTCTTCTCTTGAGACCGTACCGTCAGCAAAGACCAGGTCAACAGCCATGGTAAACGCGGTGGGCGCTAAGTTAGGTGGTAAAGCTACCTTGGCACTTTTTATCAGCTCATTCGGCCCATATTTCTTCAGACCTTCTAGCAAGTAGGTCTTCATCCGCGTCCAGCTTTCTTTGGTTACCCCTTCAAATAGCTGCATACGGCTAAGGCGCATGTCCATCTCTTCTTCTTCAGACTCTGAAAGGTAGCCATCCGATGCGATCGCCACCAAACAAATCGACGCGAATGCCTCCGCTGCATTCATCGCCATCTTGCTCTCAGAATCTGTCTTAAAAACTTGATTAAAAATACCCATCGCGTCCTCTCCCCACGGGCCAAGCAACTGACCCACTGCCACTTTAAACATTGTTGGCAGACAGGTAGCGTTTCTATCAAGCAAAATCACTCTAAAGACAGCATATTTAGCAAAAAACTTATTGCAAGTAGCAAAAAGGGAGAGAGCCGTAGCCCTCCCCCTTATTTACCGACTAATCTCAATGCAAAAAGACACTTAGCCAAAGACATCTAGTCAAAGACATCTAGCCAAAAGAGCCCTAAGCGTTCTGGCGCATTTCAGACTCTAGCTGCTCTAGCAAAGTTTGATTGCCCTGCTCTTTTGCTACCTCAATTCGATGCGCCAGGGAGCGAGCAATGTTTGACTGATGCAGTTCACTAGCTTCGTTCAGCAGCTCACGGCGTGCTTGGGCCGCAGCGCTGGTGCCTGTCAGCTTGCTGCGCAAGCCAGACAAAGCGCCACCTGTATTAACAGATGCTGGGGTTGCTTCACTCAGCTGCTGCACCTGGCCGTAGCGATTCGTTTGATAAGCAACACCGCGATAGCGCAAGTTTTCTGCGGGCTGCGGAATAGGCACGTGGCGAACATAGGTATAAGCCGCCGACTGGCCTCTATATTTGCAGGCTATTTCACTTTCAGTGACCTCTAGCATGGGAGGGTTGTAATCGTATTGAATACCGCGATAGGTAAGTTTCACTTGTTCGTTCCTCAAAGAATGGGTTGTTAGACTTTGTTGGGAACGCGTTCCTTCAGAGATTTGGAGTCGAATCTCTTACTTCCGTCTCAAGTGGCCTCATTATAAGGATCTGAGATGAACGTACTCCAATTTGCTTTCTGTATTCATTGTTACAGTTACTTCTAGAAATGACAACTACCCATGACATTCGGGCATCCGCCTATTTTTCTATAAAATGGAAGGGTTGCAGCCATTACACAGGTAGCAACCCCCAAAGTCTTTTAATAACTCTTAATTTATTTTCTTAGGATTCGTCGGCCCACCTATCAGCTCACTGTGGTAAACGCGCACTCATGAAATGCACCATCAATCGGCGATCGCAGTTTTCTGCCAGCCATCGATACTGGCTTCCAGAATTGACCGAATCCGAAAACCAGCAGCGCTTTGGCAAGTGCACCCAAAAGATGGGCCACGGCCACAACTATGAGCTGCACACCTCCATCGAAAGCGAGCTAGACGACTACGGCATGGTGCTCAACCTCTCCGACGCTCGGGACATTATCCACAGGGAAATCGTTGAGCCGCTGGACTTTGCCTATCTCAACGACACCTGGAGCGAGTTCAAAACAACGCTACCCACCACCGAGCACATCGCCCGAGTGATTTGGCATCGCCTCAGGCCACATTTACCTATCATCAATATTCAGCTATTTGAAACGCCCGAACTCTGGGCTGACTACAAAGGAAACGGAATGGAAGCTTATCTCACCCTCTCTTCTCACTTCAGCGCGGCGCATCGGCTGGCCCTACCGCAGTTGAGCTACGAGGAGAACTGTGAAATCTACGGCAAATGCGCTAGGCCAAATGGGCATGGGCACAACTACACCGTCGAAGTCACCGTAAAAGGTGAGATTGATCAGCGTACAGGGATGATTGTGGACTTGGTGGCTCTGCAGGATGCGATCGCCCACCATGTCATCGAACCCTTCGACCACACCTTCCTAAACAAAGATGTCCCCTACTTTGCCAACGTCGTCCCCACCGCCGAAAACATCATCCTGCGCATTTGCCATCTCTTACGACAGCCCATAAAAGACATCGGCGCAACCCTACACAAAGTTAAGCTCATCGAAAGCCCTAATAATTCTGCAGAAGTTCTGGCTGAAGCTATTAACTCGCCTGCGACCTCGATAGACTCAACTGCGTTGATGTGCTCCCCGTAGAACAGTGACCTTGTTCTCCATGCCTCAGTTCGGCCAATTCTCCTCTATCTCGTTAGTCACCGCTTCCGCCGATTTCCCTTGGGCAAAGTCAATCATGCCATCCCAGAAAGTGTCGGTACCAACGTAGGCCGGCATCATGTCCGAGCCATCAAATTGAATAACGTCTGCATTGGCCAGAATTTGAGCGATCCTTTGATTCACAATATCGGAGTAGGCCTCTGGTGAGACCTGCTTTTGCGGTGAAATAAAGCCCCCGAGCTGTGCTGAGATTTCGTGAGGTTCCGGGCTAGCAAGGTAGATCATCAGCGCCCGAGATTCGGGCGTGTCATTGAACATGCTAATGGACTCACCTGCAACTAGTATGGGCAGACCAAAACGCGCGTCAATGCCAGGCAGTGGAAAAATGTCATAGTCCACTCTGGGCAATTTTCCTGCGGGGAAAGATGCTGAAATAAAACTAGCCTGCCGGTGCATGTAGCAGCTAGGCGGCTCGTCAAACAGCCCCAGTGGGGACTGACGGTATGGAATATTCACTGTTTGAGCTGCTGAACCACTGACATATTTGGGCGTGAGCAAAAACTGCCCAAATTTATCAAATGCGTCGACCACAGGGGGCGCGTTGAATGGCATTTCATGCTCGACCCACTGCCTGTAGGCTTCGGGGCCAGTCGTGCGCAGCATAATGTCTTCGATCCAGTCTGTCCCTGTCCAGCCGGTAGCTGCCCCACTTTCTATACCAATGCACCAAGGTGTACCGCCCTCAGACACAATACGATCACTCAGCGCAATCAGCGCCTCCCACGTTGTCGGAATATCGTAACCCTTTGCCTCAAATGCGCTTGGCCGGTACCACACCAAGCTTTTTACCGCAGCACGATACCAAATCGCATAGGTTTCATCATCAACCATGCCCAGATCGAGCCAGCTGTCTGAGTAAGCAGCTCTGAGATCTTTGCGATCCATAAAATCAGAGAGCGGCACCAAGTCTCCACTTCTCACAAACTCAGCCATCAGTCCTGGCTGAGAAATAATGACTACATCAGGAAAGTTGAGAACACCTGCTCGAATTCGGAGCAGGCTTGCGAATGATTCGGAGCCTTCATAGATAACATCAATGCCGGTCTCTTCCTCGAAAGGACGCACCGCTGCTTCAAAGTTAGCTTGCTCTTTGCCAACAAGCCGACCAAAAACAGTAACGGTTTTAGACGTTTTAGATACGCTACGTAGCGGCGTATCGGTGTCGGTAGCAACCTCACCTAGGCTACAGCCTGCAACGCTACCTAGCATAACTATGAACGCACTGGTAGCCAACCTAACTGCTAGACGGGACTTAGCGCTTAAACAAAAAGCACTTAAACAAAAATATGACCGCCTAACCGCAATCTTGCTGAGAGGAGCCATTAGGGTGGGAAAAAATACGACTTTAAAGAGCGGAAAAATACACAACATCCGTAAACCTTAACGGATAAGTAGAGCATTAATTCAACCCACTTCTATATTGTCCTCATCTGTAACAAGCTTGATGTGTCAGGTGCTACATACGAAAACCACTCACCTTTTCGCTCGTCTGCTTTATCAGCCAATCAGTCATTTCACTCGCGGGCACAAGCAACACAGCTGGAAAGGGGGAGCATCCCTTTCCAGCTGTGGCAGCAATTTTGCCTATGCGACGCTAGCCATCTTCACATCACTAGTAGCCAGCAGCTGCTGAAGCTCTTCAGAGTCCACAGTCTCTTTATCTACCAGCATGTCAGCCAGCTTATCGAGGATGTGGCGGTTCTCAGTGAGCGTCTGCTTACAGCGAGCGTAAGCTTGGTCTACCAAGGAGCGCACTTCCTTGTCGATAGAAGCAGCCGTCTTCTCAGAAAAGTCGCGCTCGCTGGCAATGTCGCGACCCAAGAACGGGTTGCCTTGCTGACGACCGAGCGCAACCGGGCCAAGCGAATCGCTCATGCCGAAGCGAGTCACCATCTGGCGAGCTGTATTCGCAACTTGCTGAAGGTCATTAGAAGCACCTGTGGTCACTTCCTCATCACCGAAGACGATTTCCTCAGCTAGGCGACCACCCAGGGCCACAGCCATCTGGTTTTGGAGGTAAGAACGAGAGTACAAGCCAGACTCCAAGCGCTCTTCACTAGGGGTAAACCAAGTCAAACCACCGGCACGACCACGGGGGATAATGCTGATTTTTTGCACAGGGTCGTAGTCAGGCATCAGAGCACCGACCAAAGCATGACCCGCTTCGTGGTAGGCAACTAGCACTTTACGCTTTTCGCTCATCACGCGGTCTTTCTTCTCAGGACCAGCCAGAACGCGATCAATCGCATCGTTGACTTCATCCATCGCAATCTCAGTGAGATTACGACGCGCTGCCAAAATAGCCGCTTCGTTCAGCAGGTTGGACAAGTCCGCACCGGTAAAACCAGGCGTACGGCGAGCAATCTTCTCAAGGTCAACGTCTTGAGAGAAGGTCTTGCCACGGGAGTGAACATTCAGAATTTCCAAACGACCCGCATAATCGGGGCGGTCTACAACGACCTGACGGTCGAAACGACCGGGGCGAAGTAGAGCTGCATCAAGCACGTCAGGGCGGTTTGTGGCCGCGATGATAATGATGCCTGTATTGCCTTCAAAGCCGTCCATTTCGGTCAGTAGCTGGTTGAGCGTTTGCTCACGCTCGTCGTTGCCACCGCCAAGGCCCGCGCCACGCTGACGACCTACGGCGTCAATCTCGTCGATAAAGACGATACAAGGTGCGTTGGATTTAGCTTGCTCAAACAGGTCACGGACACGGGAAGCGCCCACACCCACAAACATTTCTACAAACTCAGAACCGGAGATAGAGAAGAAGGGCACACCCGCTTCACCCGCTACTGCTTTTGCCAGAAGCGTTTTACCTGTACCAGGAGGGCCCACTAGCAGTACGCCCTTAGGAATCTTGGCACCAATGGCTGTAAAGCGATCGGCGTTCTTCAAAAAGTCAACGACTTCAGTTAGCTCTAGCTTTGCTTGGTCAATACCAGCTACGTCGCCGAAGGTAACCTGCGTCTGAGGCTCCATCTGTACGCGAGCTTTTGACTTGCCAAAATTCATCGCCTGGCTACCGGGGCCATTCGACGCACGGCGGAAGATGAAGAAAAGTGCCACCAGCAGCAGAACAGGGAAAATCAAAGCGGTGAAGACTCTAGCAAGTGCGCTATCGTCTCTGCTTTGTTGCACTGTGATGTCAACGTTATTGCTGGTGAGCGTGTTCACCAAGTCATTGTCTTGAGCTAGGTTGACGACAATACGGCCTGTGCCATCAGGGGAAGCAAAGCTAGCTGTAGACTTGTCGGAGGTAATGGTGACGTTTTCGATCCGTCCCTGCTCGACTTCGTTAATAAATCTGCTGTAGCGCCATTTTTCGGGCTTGACGCTACCTGATTGTTCAAAAAATGCGGTTGCCAACACAATGACAACAACGACGAGTAATACGTAAAGACCCGTGTTTCTCCAGCGCTTATTCACCGG
>ERZ1740070.452-NODE-452-length-28396-cov-17.416817_pt1 | contig 28396 bp, 18 predicted proteins | sample MGYA00581734_ERZ1740070 | MGnify/ENA primary metagenome ERZ1740070 (study PRJEB43018, sample SAMN04849744) | marine metagenome | isolation source: floating plastic debris | place: Pacific Ocean | collected 2008-09-01 | study: EMG produced TPA metagenomics...
TACCCTACTTGTAGATTTGGCTACGAAACAGTTTACAAAACAGTTTTTGTGGCCTTGTTGCATAATTACAACACAAAAAAATTGGCAACCCTGTACCGTTTAGAAAACCGACGATACAGGGTTGCCAAGGGAAACTGTTGACTAACGCACTTTAACGAAAGTTGCGCTGTTGCCATTTGCTGAGACGGTTTTCTCCAATGGTTGCCAGGGCTCGAGCCTGCATTAGCTCGCCCTGTAAACGTTCAATCAGAGCTGCATTTTTATCGGTTTGTTGTAGGGCCGTATTGCTATTTTGAGCCAGTGTTGTTTTAGGTTGTACCCCTCTACGAAGAACAGATTCACCAATGCCGGCTAAAGGACGCAATTTGGCCAGCTGCTCTCGGAGTTTGAGGATTAGCGCATCTTGTTCTTTTAGCTGTGCATCTAGCTGTGCATCGACAGCGGGGGTGGCAGGGGCGGCAACAGCTGCTGTCGTTACAGCCTTGGGCTGGAAGACCTCTGCCAGGATATCCTGTACATCACGGGGGTAGCTGATTTTCTCAGGCTGATAGGGCAAAATTCCCGCCATGATGCGGGGGGCATTATTAGTGGCCGGATCTTTGTCGCTGCTGGAGGCACTCTTGAGTAGCTGGAGCATGTTGGTAAATTCCAACATGGTTTGCCCTGCGGCTGTGCGATGCCCCCGGTAGTAGGGTACGATGTGCTCGCCAAAGGCATTTTGATATTCATCGCTGTCGATATAGCTATCGATATCAGCGTCGTAGCCCTCTGTATCTAGAATGAAGCTGTGGGCTTTCATTTCCGCAAAGTTCTGAGGGGCTCGACCTAGCAAGTGCTTAAAGTTTAGTTCCATCGCCCGGTAGCGATAGCAGTTGTCTGTAAACCGAGAGCGATATAACTCAGACTTGGCCAGCTGACGCACAAATTCACGCACGCTGATATTGCCCTGTTTGAGCTGAGATTCAGGTACTGTTAGGCGCTCACTTTCCATAATGTGGGCGTTACCCATAACCTGACGATACACAGCTCGAATAACGACTTCAATATCATCATCCGTCGATATACCAGACAGCAGCTCTACCGGCGATGTTTGACGGAATGACTCGTAGCCCTGATAGGTTTGTTGAGCGACCTTATCTTGATCTGTTAAAGGTCTCTCGATATCAATAAAAGTGTGCTTGGCTATGCCAGTGATTGGCGAGATCGCATTGATCTCATTAGCCATAATGGCCTGGGTCAGGCGAGCCTGCGACTGATAATACGGTGGATTATTATCATTGCTAGCCACTCCTCGCAGCAGCTTAAATAAGTTGGTAAACCCAGCTACTTTCTGCCCAGTGGGTGACTGATGCCCTCGGTAGTAAGGCACCCTGTTTTCACCAAAGGCTTGGTTATACTCATCGCTACCGATATATGAGTCAATCTCGGCTTCAAAACCTCCGATGTCCAGGAGATTGCTATGTAAAGCAATATCTTCGTAGCTGTTGGGAGCCCGGCCCAACAGATGTTTAAAGTTTAGCTCGATAAATCGACTGCGGGAGCAAGGCTCAAAAAAGCGAGAACGATACAGTTCAGATTTGGCAATCTGGCGGATAAAACCACGCACGCTGATCTGACGATTTCGCAGTTTCGATTCTGCCTCTGCCACCGCCAAACGTTCACTTTCCATCACATGGGCATTCCCTAAAACCTGTCGATAGACGGCTCGAATCACCACATCAACGGCTTCTGAGGAATCGTTGGCCCACAGTTCAAGAGGCGCTGTTTCATCAAAGGACTGGGTGCCTAGCTGAATGGCTGGCTTAACCTCTGGAACAGTAGACACCCTGGATGGGAACATCAGTGCGTAGGCTTCAGCGGTGATAGGAGTTTTCCACTCTGTGGTAGGACGACTCACGGGTGCGATCGCACCGATCTGATTAGCCATGATGGCTTGATTTAGTCGGGCCTGCTGATTATGGGCCACATTATTATCGTTGCTAGCGGACCCTCGCAGTAGCTTCAACAAATTGGCAAATCCAGACACCTTCTGCCCGGCAAGAGATTTATGCCCTCGGTAGTAAGGCACCGTATCTTCACCAAAAGCCTGATGATACTCATCACTATCCAAATAAGAGTCAATCTCGGCTTCAAAGCCATCAGAGTCTAAAAGATGGCTATGGTCAGCAATATCGCTATAGCTATTGGGCGCACGACCTAATAAATGCTTAAAATTTAGCTCAATAAAGCGATTACGGGAGCATGGTTCAAAAAACCGAGTTCGATATAAATCAGACTTAGCAATTTGACGAATAAATTCGCGCACGGAAATGGTGTGATTCTGCAATTGCGACTCTGCATCTGCCACGGCAGCACGCTCACTTTCCATCACATGGGCATTGCCTAAAACCTGCCTGTAGACAGCACGAATAACGACTTTAACTGTATCTAAAGAGTCGCTGGGCCATAGCTGCACTGGATCTGTTTCATCAAAGGCCTGGGTGCCTAATCGAATCGCGGAATTTATAATCGTGCTGACCATTCACCGTTCTCCTATTTTAAAGTTGTATAGGTTGAACCGGGTTCTACAAGCTGCGGCCTTTAGTAAAGACAACACTCCAGTTCATGCCGTTAAAGTTATAGCTACATTATTTTATTAAGATTAGGTCCCACAAACTTTGAGGAATTGTTACAACTCAAAACTGAACGCCCAGAAGAGTAGTACAGAAAAGCCAGGCAGTCATAATACAGGAGATTATATGGAGCAGTCGCTGGATATACTGCACAATCAGCTTAGAGAGATAAAAAGAGACAACAATAACAAGACAACAGACATTGAGTTAATTCAGGAAAAGATTCAAGCTACCCTGCCAAAGGTAGATACGGGCGGCTCTCTGCCACAGAAGAAAACACCAGCCGGTCGAACAAAGGTTTTGCACATGAACTACATGCAAAGCCAAACAGACAAAACAGGTAAAACCGAAATAGCACATCTGTTGTTTTTTGCAAAAACGGCTAGGGACCTGGGGTTACGCCTGGAAATCTTGACCGACAAAAACTGTCGAAAAGACATTGAACAAAAACTCGCAAACGAAGACTATAAGACCCTTGACTACAGCATCACAGAAAACCAAAGCCCCGTATCAAAGTGGGCGGAAGACAGTGTAGAATTTTTGAAAAATGGCCAGATAGCTGTATTGCAACAATTTAACAACGAACTGCTTGAACAGGCCATGACAGAGGGCAGACGGCAGCGTTGGCAAGGAAAAATAACCCCCGAAAATTTAGAAGAAGCGCTGCGGGACGATCACCTGTGGGTTCTCCTGGGGATACAGGTAAATACGGATAAGATGGCAGTAACATGGGAACATGTGGCCCAGTCAAATGGCATGGGTGTGGGCCACATCAGAGCCTATATAGAAGGTGGCAACATGATCACCGGAGAAGATGCAAACAGCAACCCTATTATTCTTGTTGGCAAAGATGCGATCGCAGCCACAGCCCACATCTACCAACTCAGCACTAACGCCGTGAGAAGACTTATCTGTGAAGATTTTGGTCTAGACAGCGTTGAGCAAGTTATCTGTGTTGAGCAGCCAGGAAAATTCCATTTAGATATGGGTCTGCTGTTTATTGGCCATGGTGTGGTGGTAGTCAACAACAGCAGCGAGGCGCTAAAAGATGCAACAGAAATGGCAGAAATGGTTCCTTGCCTGACAACGGAGAAAATGGCGGCCAAACTAAAACTACGATGCAGCTTAGAGGACGATGCCGCCAACGACCTAGCCGCTGCAGGTCTAGATGTCCGGCGAGAACGGCTAGAAAACGATGCATTTTATAATTTTTTCAATGGCGAGTTCGTAGAGGGGCAGGATGGCGAAAATTACTACATCACAAACGGAGGCCCCAGGGCAGAGGAAGAACGATTTGAGACCCTGATGACGGCAAACTGGAGCAGTGTCAAAAAAGTATTTTTTAGTCCAGTGGATGCGGCTCAAAAAAGCCTCCAAGAGCGTGGAGGGGTGGGGTGCCGACTTAAGGGGTCACCCCCATGATTGTTCTTATCCGATGGAGGTCAGCCCCAGCAGACACCATCGGTACCCCAATGCATAGGGCATACGTCTAGATATATCTAGATACACATATTGACACATCTATAACCATTGGCGTTTACTATCGTTAATTCCTATCAAGATACATAACCAACAAAAGACAAACGGCAATAAAAGGCAATTGAACGCAACGAAAAGCATCGTTTTGTCCTCAATTGAAGAAAGATTTTAGCTTTGGGGCTATCCCTTGATCCCGGCTGGTTTACCCATGGAAAAATAAGCCTCGGGAGCAAAAAGAGTATTAAGGGTTGGGTCCTAAACCAAGTTTCGGGGTCAGAATGTTCGTGGACTTGAAGCACTCGCGTCAAAAACCTATGCGCCCAATTCGTACCTTTAACGTTACGCCCACACTGCCCGCTTCGTTAGCTCCGTTACGTAAGCTTGCTGAGAATATCCACTGGGATTGGGATGTGGGGACTATTGACCTATTCAAGCGATTGGATCCCGATCTATGGGTCTCCAGTCGATACAACCCCATCTTGATGCTGAGCACCATCAGCCAAGATCGGCTGCAAGCCGTAGCCGCAGATGGTGGCTTTGTTGCCCAGATGAACCACGCTGTGGAGCGGTTAGAGCAGTACCTAAATGCCCAGTCATGGTATGACGCCCATCGGACTAACCCCACTGATAATGAGTGCTATGCCTACTTCTCCATGGAGTTTGGCTTGACCACCTGTCTACCGGTTTACTCAGGTGGTTTAGGGGTGTTAGCAGGCGACCACCTCAAGACCGCTAGCGATTTGGGCTTGCCCCTAGTAGGAGTGGGCTTGCTGTACCAAGAAGGCTACTTTGCCCAGTATCTCAACGCGGATGGTTGGCAGCAAGAGCGCTATCCCATCAATGATTTTTACAACATGCCCATTACCCTAGAGCGCGACAGCCAGGGTAATGAGTTGCGCATTTCCGTAGACTATCCAGGCCGTAAGGTCTATGCCCGCATCTGGCGAGTAGATGTTGGTCGGGTGCCTCTGTATCTGCTAGATACCAACATTGAGCCCAACGCTCCCCACGATCAGGATATTTGCGATCGCTTATACGGTGGTGACATCGACATGCGGATCCACCAGGAAATGATGCTGGGGATTGGCGGTGTACGCATGCTTAAGGCCCTGGGTCGTCAGCCATCGGCCTATCACCTAAACGAAGGTCACTCAGCATTTTTGGCCCTAGAGCGTATTCGCATGCTGATGGATGACAAGAGCCTGAGCTTTACCGAAGCTCAGCAATTGGCCCAAGCCACCCAGCTGTTTACCACCCACACCCCTGTCCCCGCAGGGATCGACCTATTTCCCCCAGAAAAGGTTTTCCACTATTTGGGTCACTATGCCGCTCGCTTTGGCCTGTCCCATGAGCATTTCTTAGGGTTGGGTAGAGAGAACGACACCGATCATGATGCCCCCTTTAGCATGGCGGTTTTGGCCATTAAGATGGCCTCGTTTGTTAACGGTGTGAGCAAACTCCACGGTGCCGTATCCCGCACCATGTTTGGTGGTCTATGGCCAAGCCTGCCGGTAAATGAAGTTCCCATTACCTCCATTACCAATGGCGTTCATGCCCGAAGCTGTGTGGCTAAGTCCACCCAGGAGCTATATGACCGCTACTTGGGTGCTGAATGGGACAGTGCCGGCGTTGATGACGCCCTTTGGAATAAGGTGAGCGCCATTCCCGATGCGGAAATTTGGCGCAACCACGAAAACTGTCGTTCTCACCTGGTTGTATCCGTTCGCGACCGGATGCACAAGGCTGTAAAAGAGCGCGGTGGCTCCCACCTAGAGATGGAGCGGGCCCAGGAAGTGTTGGACCCCAGCATCTTGACCATTGGCTTTGCCCGTCGCTTTGCCACTTACAAGCGTGCCACCTTGTTCCTCAGAGATGTGGAGCGTCTGCGTAAGATTGTTGAAAACTCTCTCGGTCGCCGCGTGCAGTTTGTTATTGCTGGTAAGGCTCACCCTAAGGATATCCCTGGTAAAGAGCTGATCCGCAACATTATTCACTTCACCCGTGATGAGGGGTTAGATCGCTCCATCGTATTTGTTCCCAACTACGACATTCATGTGGCGCGTTGGATGGTATCGGGCTGTGATGTCTGGCTTAACAATCCTCGTCGCCCCCGTGAAGCATCGGGTACTAGCGGCATGAAAGCGGCGATGAATGGTCTCCCCAACCTCAGCGTCCTAGACGGCTGGTGGGATGAGGCGGACTACGTTCAAACTGGCTGGCCCATCGGTTCTGGTGAAGACTATGACGACCAGGATTACCAGGATGAAGTAGAGGCCAATGACCTCTATGAACTGCTAGAAACAGCCGTTGTTCCTCTCTTTTATGACCGGGATGAGCATGGTATTCCCCGCGGTTGGGTCGCCAAGATGAAGGCCGCGATCCGGTTAAATACCCCGGCCTTTAATACGGCTCGAATGCTGCAGGAATATGCGAACCTGGGATATTTTGCCGCATCGAATCGCGGACGCCAGCTGGTGGTTGATAACTATGCACCCGCCAAGCTCTTGGCCCAGTGGCAGTCAGAGCTATACCAGCACTGGCAGCAGATTTCCATTGCACAAATTGGCCTGTCCCACGATGTGGATCTACAGGTTAATGAGCCCCTACAGGTAACGGCACGGGTCTACCTGGGGCATCTCCAGGCCTCGGATGTCTCGGTGGAGTTTTACCAGGGCGGCATCGATGTGGATGGTGAGCTGCAGGGTGGTCAAGCAACTGCCATGGTTTACCGGGGTCAAGATGCTGATGGCAGTAGCCTATACAACCTCAACGTGGCCTACGGACAAAGTGGTTTGCAAGGATTCTCCTTGCGGGTGTTGCCAAAGCATGAGCATTTGAGCAGCGCTTACCTACCTCGCCTAATATTCTGGGCCGATCCAGACCATGTCAGCATTCAAGTTGGCAATGTGGAGCTGCCTATGGTGACTCCTGTGAATGCCTAGTGTGAGAGATTAAACGTGCCCCTTTGACTTTGCTCAGGGGGGTGCTGGTCTTAAACCTGGTCTAAAAAAGATAAAAAGAAAAGGGCGAAGGGAGATTGTTTCCCTCCGTCCTTTTTTTGCAATCCCAGGGTTATTTTTATTGCGCCCCATTGCGCCCTATTGCGCCCTATTCATTGCCCCTTCAATGGTGGCAATCACTGACTGGCTTAAGGCTTGATAGTCATAGCCCCCCTCCAGACCAAACAGAACTCGGGGGGCTATGTTGTGGCAGGCTACTGTGAAAGCGGCATAGTCCGTGGGTTTTAGATTGACCCCGGCGAGGGGGTCAGCAGCTGTGGCATCGTAGCCGGCACTTACCAGTAACAGATCCGGCTGATACTGGTTGAGAAAGGGGAGAACCTGCTGGTCAAATTGCGTCTGATAGTCGTTGAACAGACTGCCGGGGGCCATGGGAATATTGCAGACGTTGCCATGGATACCGGTTTCGCTAGCCAGCCCGGTGCCTGGGTAAGCGGGCATTTGATGGAGTGAGCAGTAAGCAATCTGGGCGTGATCGCCCACCAGCTGCTGGGTGCCGTTGCCATGGTGAACATCCCAGTCGAGAATGGCGACGCGGTTAATGTCGGGCTGCGTTAGGGCATAGTGGGCGGCGATGGCGGCGTTACTCAACAGGCAAAACCCCATGCCTTGTCCATATTCGGCATGGTGACCGGGGGGCCGAGCTAACACAAAGCCGGACGCTCCATCGGTCTCGAGCACATGGTCCACCCCGTCCAGCCAGGCTGCGACGGCGAGTAGGGCAATATCATAACTAGCTGCTGAGACTGGGGTATCGCTATCTAAACGGCCGCCGCCACGCTCGGCTATGCGCTGGAGAGCCCGTACATAGGCGGGGTCGTGGACGGTGTTGATGTGGGGGAGAGGGTTGCGATCGCAAGGTTCCACCCACTCCAAATACGGGGCCATCGGATGAGCCTTTAGGGCTGCCACCACCGCCGTCAGCCGTCCCGCATTTTCAGGATGACCTAGACCGGTGTCATGGTCCAAAAAACGATCAGAATAAATCACCCGAAAAGGCACGGCAGAAGAGGCCATTATTTTTCTCTCCAGAGTCTTAAAAAGACGTTACATACTTAACCTTACTCGGCCTCTCAATCCCCGAGATTCCCGAGATTGATTCACCCTGTTCCATAGCCCTAGAAAATCCATCTCAAACCCCTTTGTTTAGTAGGGTTACAGCGTTCACCAAGAATCCTAATAATATGCTAAAATGTTGGGATGTTCTCAATGATATTTCTCCAGGAAAATCCTGGCTTAATTTTCCTAGTTTAGGGGGCTTAAAAATCAGCTAAGCTCCCGTCAAGTTAGGTATTGTTTTCCCGGTCTCTTTAGAGTCTCCTTTCTGTATGAGTAATCCCCAAGAGCGGATTGTATCCACCAATCTGCGCAACGAGATGTCCCGGTCCTATCTAGAGTACGCCATGAGCGTCATTGTGGGGCGCGCGCTGCCCGACGCTCGGGATGGTCTCAAGCCGGTGCATCGCCGTATTCTCTACGCTATGCACGAGCTGGGATTAACCGCAGATAGGCCGTTTCGAAAATGTGCTCGTGTTGTTGGTGAAGTTCTCGGTAAGTACCACCCCCATGGCGATACCGCCGTGTATGACGCCCTGGTGCGTATGGCCCAGGACTTTTCCATGCGGGCTCCGCTAATCGACGGTCACGGTAACTTTGGCTCCATCGACAATGACCCACCAGCGGCCATGCGATACACCGAGTCGAGGTTGCATGCCCTCACCAGTGTCGCCCTGCTTCAGGATATCGAGTCTGAGACCGTCGACTTTGCCGACAACTTTGACGGCTCTCAGCAAGAACCCACGGTTATGCCTGCGCGCATACCGCAGCTGTTACTCAATGGCTCATCAGGGATTGCGGTGGGCATGGCCACTAATATTCCTCCCCACAATCTGGGGGAGCTGGTGGACGGCGTTATTGCCCTGATTCAAAATCCCGAAATTACCAGCCAAGAGCTGATGGTGAACCACATCCATGGGCCAGATTTTCCCACGGGAGCCCAGATCATTGGCAGTAACGGGATTCGCGATGCTTATCTCACCGGGCGTGGGTCGGTCACCATGCGCGGCGTGGCCGCCATCGAAACGCTGGAATACACCGGTCGTCCCGATCGCGAAGCCATCATTATCACTGAACTGCCGTACCAAACCAATAAGGCCGGTCTGATTGAGAAGATTGCCGAGATGGTAAACGACCGCCGTTTGGATGGCATTTCTGACATTCGTGATGAGAGCGATCGCGACGGTATGCGCGTCGTCATCGAACTCAAGCGGGACGCCTATCCTAAGGTGGTGCTCAACAATCTCTACAAGCAGACGCCGCTACAGAACAACTTTGGGGTAAACATGCTGGCCCTGGTGAACGGTGAGCCCCAGCTATTACCCCTAAAAAGATTTTTAGAAGTCTTTTTAGACTTTCGGGTAGAGACAATCACCCGCCGTACCCGCTATGAGCTGCGCAAGGCAGAAGAACGAGACCATATTCTCCAGGGCTATCTGATCGCTCTGGATAACTTAGACGCGGTCATTGCTTTAATTCGCCATGCGGCTGATGTGGCCACGGCTAAGCAAGAACTGATGGAATCCTACGAACTGTCCTCTGTTCAAGCCGATGCGATTTTGCAGATGCAGCTGCGTCGTCTGACCGCCCTAGAGGCCGATAAAATTCAGCTGGAGCACGAAACGCTTCAGGAGAAAATCGCCGATCTGCGAGATATTTTGGCCCGGCGGGAACGCATCCTGGCCATCATTGAAGAAGAGCTGCAGCAAATCCGCACGACTCACGCGAACGAACGTCGCACCGTCATTGAAGCAGCCGAAGATGAGCTGACAGATATTTCCCTGATTGCCAATGAACAGGTGGTCATTTTGGTGACGGAGCAGGGGTATATCAAACGAATGCCCGTTTCCACATTTGAGGCGCAAAATCGAGCCACTCGGGGCAAGTCGGGTACCCGCATGAAGGATGACGACGCCATCAATCACTTCATTACCTGCTGTACCCACGATCATGTACTGTTTTTCACCGATCGGGGGGTGGCCTACACGTTGCGGGCGTACCAAATTCCAGAAGGATCTCGGGTAGCGCGGGGAAATCCGATTGTGCAAATGCTGCCCATTCCTCGGGAGGAAAAAGTGACCTCCGTGTTGGGGGTGTCGGAATTTTCTGAAGATGTGTACTTGGTGATGCTCACCCAGGGCGGATTTATTAAGAAGACAGCCCTGTCGGCATTTAGTAACATTCGCGCTAACGGTCTGATTGCCATCTCCCTTGAGGATGGCGACGAGCTACGCTGGGTACGATTGGCCCGGACCGAGGACAGCATTATTATTGGTTCTCACCATGGCATGACCATTCACTTTAGGGCCGATAACACCCAGCTACGACCGTTGGGCCGACCCACCCGCGGTGTCCGATCCATGTCCCTGCGAGATGGCGATAAGCTGATTAGCATGGATATTTTGGCGGCTGCGGTCACGGATAAGGTGGCGGCATCTGAAGTGGCCGATTCTGATATGTCTGATGTCAGTGATGATGCTGTTGCAGATGCCAGTGATGATGAGACGGATGCAGCCACGGCTGAGGGGGATAGCGGTCCCTGGGTTCTAATCATCGCCGCAGGGGGTCTGGGTAAGCGGGTGGAGGTGGAAAATTTCCGCTTGCAAAATCGGGCTGGTATGGGCTTAGTGGGCATGAAGTTCCGTAAGGAAAACGATGAGCTAGTGGCCCTGCGGGTGGTACATCCTTGCGATGAGCTGATGCTGGTTACCCAGCGCGGCATTATTATCCGTCAGGCAATTTCTGCGATTTCTATTCAGTCGCGGATGGCGACCGGAGTACAGCTGCAGCGTTTGGATGGGGACGATGCGATCGCAGCGGTTGCCGTCGTGCCTGAGCTAGAAATTGATGAAGATGAGTCGGCTACCGACAAAGCGCAGACCAGTGAAACGGAGACCGATGAGGCCATAGAAGCATCAGCTGAAAGCGTGGATGTTGCTGAGGCGGAGGACACTGATCCAGAAAACGGCTCTGATCCAGACGCAGCTGACAGTGACGATCCGACCGTTAGCGAATAATACAAAAGAGCCTCATAACCCAGGGACAGATTGCGGACGTGGTGTATCAAATTACGTCAAAAAACCGCCAATTTGTCCTTGACAACCCAGAAAACTGGTTCATGTGCCGCATTTGTACCTAGAAATACAGGGGATTTATTACAAAGTCTGCTATTAATGGGCTCCGAGGGAAAAAAAACCATATTAGACGGTACCCTGAGTGCAAACATGATTTGCATTTGGGCTTACTGCCCTGCCCGACGCATGTAGATGTTCAGTAGACATAGGGATTAAAATGACTCAACTCCATGGGGTGATTGAGTTTGACTGGCTAGGGTTGACTCCAACGGTTAACCTTGCTGCAACAAACTCAATAACACAATTTACAGATAGCCTTGGCAGTCAGTTGGGCAGCTTTTTGCCTGGACTGCTGGGTGCCTTTTTACTACTGATTGTGGGCCTGGTGGTGGCCTCAGTGGCTAGGGCCTTTGTCAAGTTTTTACTCAGCAAAACAAACTTAGACAACCAGTTAGCTAGCAAAGCTGGTTTGGATGAAGGGGTGCCCATCGAAAGCACGATCGGTAGCGTCGTGTTCTGGGTGGTGATGCTCTTCTTCATCATCGCCATCTTAAATGCCCTCAAGTTGACCGCTGTGTCAGAACCCATTAGCGGTCTATTGCAGACTGTTTTTGAGTATTTACCACGTCTTGCTGGTGCGGCCGTTATCCTGTTTATCACCTGGATAATTGCCAAATTGGCCAAGTCAGCCACCATTAACGGTCTGGGTCGGTTTAACCTGGATGAGCGCCTGTCAGAGCAAACCGGCGTTGACAGTGAAGGCAATGCCTTCCAGGTAAATGACACCCTCGGCAATGTTATTTACTGGTTTATTTTCCTACTGGCGCTGCCGCTGGTTCTGAGTGCGTTGCAGCTACCGGGTCTGCTAGGGCCGGTCGAAGAACTGCTGAACCAGTTCCTGTTGGCTATTCCCCAAGTACTGACAGCGGCCATTGTTTTTGGCATTGGTTGGCTGGTGGCCAATATCGTCAAGGGGATTGTTACTAATCTGCTGATGGCGACCGGTGCCGATAGCTTTGGTGCTCGGTTTGGTCTGGCCTCTCGCCCTACCGAAGGCGTTTCCGTCTCCAGCCTAGCTGGCGTCTTGGTCTATACGCTGATCTTAATTCCAGCTGCGATCGCAGCCCTGAATGAGCTCGACATCGATGCGATTTCAGGCCCGGCTGTAGAAATGCTGGAGCGCGTGCTCTTTATCATTCCCCAGGTCCTGGCCGCTGGCGTGGTACTGACGATCTTCTACTTTATCGGTCAGTTTGTCTCTGAGCTGGTAGTCGGTCTCCTGTCGGGCATCGGGTTTGATAACATCACCAACATTTTGGGGCTGCCTGAGCTATCTACGCCAGAGCCTGAGGTTGTCCTTTCCGAAGGTGAGCCCATGCCGGCGATAGAAGCACCTCAAAAGACTCCCTCTGAAATTGTCGGTGTGATTATTTTGGTTGGCATTGTGCTGTTTGGTGCAGTCACAGCCACCGAAATTCTTGACTTCCCAGTCTTGACCAACATCGTTCAGAACATCATGGCCGTTTCGGTACGGGTGCTCAGTGGTGTGGTGGTCTTTGCCATTGGCCTTTACGCGGCTAATCTGGCCTTCCGCCTGATTAACGGTATGGGGATGTCCTCGTCTGGCACCTTGGCCCAGGCTGCTCGAATTGCCATCATTGCCTTTGTGGGTGCCATGGCACTACAGCAGATGGGTGTGGCAACTAGCATTGTCAATCTAGCCTTTGGTCTATTGCTAGGGGCGATTGCCGTGGCAATTGCGATCGCATTTGGTCTAGGGGGCCGCGATGTTGCTGCCGACAACCTGCGGGAATGGGTCCATCACCTTAAGCAGTAGTCGGTTGCTCTAGGAATAGCCACAGGCAGAATTCCTAGCCTTTTTCCAATCTCTTAACCCCACCATAAACCCGCAGAGAGAAGCTAGGATGGCTTCCTTTCTGCGGGTTTATGGATCAGAAGGTTTCCCCACTACATCACGATGCTTAATTTTTCAGTAAGGTAAATAGGGAAGTAAAAAATTAGACATTACGTCCCCAGCATAAATTCCTTTCCTTTTCTTAAAAGAAGGGAGCACGACTGGGCGACCCGGCTAAACCAACAATGGTGACTTCCAAGCGTTAACCTTACGATTTTGCAGGAAACATTCCCATGAACAGCAATGAGCTAGCAAAGTACATTGAAGCAACTGACGGTATCAGTAAGCCTTGGCTACTCATACAGCTGCGGCTCAAGAAGCTTCAGGAACGCCGTCACCAGCTATCAGCCGATGACTATGCTGTCCAGGTCGCCGATATCCACGCCGACTTAATGAAGCTGGGCGAGTGGTGGGTGGGGCATGAACGCGATGTTTTTTAGTCGGTCATAGGACAAACTATCTAAAAATGTTGGATAAAAACGCCAAGAACACGACTTCCGAACCATCTGTTGCCAGTGCAGCAGATGGCAACGCCATGGTTTCAACGGACATCGACCTAACGTTGCCAGAGTATTACATCAGTCGGGAGTTGAGCTGGCTGTCCTTTAACGAGCGAGTATTGCACGAAGCGCTCGATCCAAGGACTCCGCTGCTAGAACGGCTAAAATTCCTAGCCATTTTTAGCAATAATTTAGATGAGTTTTTTATGGTGCGCGTAGCCGGGCTCAAACGGCAAATTGAAGCCCAAGTAAGCCGCCGCACCCCCGATGGCCGCACCCCTGCTGAACACCTACAGGCCATCGGCGACAAACTGAGACCGACCGTTGCCAAACAGCAAGCTTGTTTTTTAGAGGTCAATGCCCAACTCCACGAACATGGCATCCACCTGCTTGACTACGACGAGCTCAACAGCAAGCAGGTTACCTATTTACAGTCGCATTTTGAAAATCAAATCTTCCCAGTACTGACCCCCCTGGCCGTCGATCCGGGGCATCCGTTCCCCTACATTTCCAACCTCAGCCTAAATTTGGCCGTTGTTGTACGTGAGGCGGACTCTGAAGAAACACATTTTGCCCGCATAAAGGTGCCCAAGGTTCTGCCCCGCTTTATCCAGCTACCCAAGGAGCTACAGGCCCCAGGCACCCTCTGGGCGGCGGTCCCCCTGGAGCAGGTCATTGGTAAAAACCTGACGTTTCTCTTCCCTGGCATGGTGGTCGAAGAGTACTATACCTTTCGCATCACCCGAAATGCCGATCTGTTCCTTGAGGAAGATGACGCCGATGACTTGATGTTGGCGTTGGAGCAAGAGCTGCGCAAGCGACGCTTGGGCGGGTCTCTAGTTCGTATAGAGCTACAGTCCGACACCTCTTCTGAAGTCAGAGCCACTCTCCTCACCGAGATGGACCTGCACGAGGACGACATTTATGACGTTAAAGGGCTCATTGGCCTCAGCGATCTGATGGCACTGATTGGTCTACCGCTACCAGAGCATAAGGACCCTGACTGGACTGCCGTCGTCCCATCACCCTGGCATCGCATCAATCTTGATGATGTCGATGGTGAAGGCGATGACGTATTTTCCATCATTCGTCGTCGCGATCGCATGGTGCATCATCCCTATGTGTCATTTGCAGCAACGGTTCAACAGTTTATTACCCAGGCGGCGGCTGACCCCGATGTGCTCACCATCAAGATGACGCTTTATCGCACATCGGGAGACTCCCCCATTATTAATGCGCTGGTGTCGGCGGCCGAAAATGGTAAACAGGTTGTTGCCCTAGTAGAACTTAAGGCCCGATTTGATGAAGAGAATAATATTAACTGGGCCCGAACTCTAGAAAAAGCGGGTGTGCATGTGGTTTACGGTCTGCTTGGGTTAAAAACCCACACCAAAGTTGCCCTGGTGGTTCGCAAAGAGCACGATGGGATCCGCCGCTATGTCCACATTGGGACCGGCAACTACAACCCTAAAACCGCCCGCATCTATACAGACTTAGGCCTATTAAGCTGTAGTGAAGAGCTGGGGGCAGATTTAACCGATCTCTTTAACTTCCTAACGGGGTATTCCCGACAAAAGGCCTATCGTCAGCTGCTGATTGCCCCCATTACCCTGCGGGAGCGGATGCTGGCGTTAATCAATCAGGAAATCGCCCACGGTACAGAGGGTCGCATTATCGCCAAGATGAACGCATTGGTGGATCCTGGGATCATTCAGGCGTTATATCAGGCATCCCAAGCCGGTGTCAGCATTGATCTAATTGTGCGCGGCGTTTGCTGTCTCACACCGGGGGTCAAGAACGTTAGCGAAAACATTCGAGTCATTAGTGTCATTGGTCGCTTTTTAGAGCACTCTCGTGTTTTCTACTTCCACAACAAAGGAAACGAGCAGTTTTATATTGGCAGCGCTGACTGGATGCCCCGCAACTTAGACCGCCGAGTTGAAGCCATTACACCGATCCTGGCCCCCCACCTGCAGCGCAAACTGACAAATCTTTTAGATATTTGTCTGAGCGACAACCGTCAGGCGTGGGAAATGCAGCCGGATGGTACCTACCTACAACGCCAGCCCCAGCCCAATGAGCCCGAAAAAAGTACCCACGTACAGCTGATGCAGCAAACCAAGGGATCAACCGCCTACTAACGGCCTACTAACGTAGTACGCCGACTTGAGAGCGGTGATATCAGCCAGGTTAAGCCGTGGGTATCGCCAAAAACCTTGAACTCAACGCCTACCCTGACTGACTTGCCATCGACGCGTACATTGATAGCAATTAACTCGAGAACTGTAGTTTCTCATGCAGAAACTCAGGACAGAAACTCAGGGACATGAAAGTGTCATGGCAGGGATCAATAAAGCACCGTCTTACTAACAAAGACCGATGGCGTTATCGGCAAAAGCGCTGACAGATATTCAGCCAAAAGACATGGTTAAACCTTTGACAGTCTGTTAAAAATGAAGCACCTACCTACGTGTGTTAGATCTATTTATAGAGGACCTGAAAAGGATGGAAGGGAGGCATTCAAAGGCTCGGACACACTCAGACCTGTGACTCTAAGCTATAAATCGCATGGTTGCGATCGCAGGTTACGTACGTATCCGGACAGTGCATCAATTGAAACATGAAATTTTTAAATTACATTTATATAAACCAACAACGCAAAAGATATAAATTTTCGACCAGCTTCTAGGGAAATACTTGCACTTTTAAGACAACTGATTGAAATTGGTCAATATAGCCGAGCAAACAAATTGTTAAAGTCTGCGTTCTTCGGTTGCGGTTAACGACAGCGAGAAAGAACGTCCACAGAACTACGGTTTGCATTTCTAAAATGCGCTTGCTCTTAATTTCTATTTAGGTGTATCTACCCAGTTGCTAATTACTTCTCATCTTTATTTATATCAAAAGAGTGCGAAGCAATTATCCCCGTGCATAGTTGATTGTTTCTAGGGAATTATCGATTCTTCCCTAAATCCATCGCGGCTCTATCTGACTTTTATCACTTCGAACACCGTTCTTTGACCGGAACTTCTCCCATGGTTTTAGCAGGCACTATTACACAAAAAACGTTACACCCGCTTACTTTGCTGGCACAGCTTGTAGGGCGTCAAGTCAGTGGTGAACTCCTAGTGGTTTCCAATGATGTTCGGTGGTCTCTGTGGTTGCAGCGGGGCAAACTTCTATTTGCAACGAGTTCGCAAAATGGATTCGATGCGCTGAGATTTGAAGGACGCCAGCTGTTTCCTGAGGCCATCTCTGATTTGGTCCTGGCCCAGCTACAGCTTTATCATCGGCAGTACACTCACCAAGGTGACGATCTAAGCGCCGACTACCGGGCAGTCCGCTGGCTTGTCGAGCAAGAGCACATTACCTTTGACCAGGCCGGTCAGCTCATTCGGGCGTTGGCCGTAACGACCATTACCTCCCTACTCAGGGTGAGCCGAGGTAGCTATGAGGTTAACAGCTTTAGCAACATCGTTGACTATCCTACGTTTTGCACCCTAGATATTCGAGCATTGGTAGAACAATGCCACCAAGAGACCGAAGCACTTTCCTCAAAGCGTGACAGTGGGCCTAGCAGCGAAATTTCCGTTCCTAAGCCTAAGAGCGCTAAATCGCTAGATACACTGCCCACACCGGGCAGTGATATGAGAGCGCTACTCAAACAGGCGTCTTCCAATCCGTTTGAGTCACCCTTAGGTGTCTCAACCCCCGATACAGCATTTCGCCCAGCTTCAATGGAGAGAAACAGTGCTTCTCCCTGTTACCAGCTGGTGTGCATTGATTCTGATAAGCGCGCCATTCAAGAGCTGCGGGACTTTCTAGAGGACACGGTCTTCTCGATTACGTCGGTTGACGACGTTGCCACGGCTGTTGCGGACCTGGCCAAGTGTCAGCCCGACTTGATCATGCTGACAACGGCAATGGATGGATTGGACGGTTTCGACCTGTGCTCCCACCTGCGACGTCATCCGCAGTATAAGGATGTGCCCATTGTCCTACTAGCCAAGAAATCGAATCTAATTGGACGTATTCGGGCCAGGTTGTGTGGAGCATCATTTTATATCGGTAAGCCGATCAATCGGACCAAACTAATGGTGAAGCTATTTACTCTGCTGGTTTAGGGCATTGCCTTTGGTTTGAAGCCCAACGTTCCCTGAGGTCAAGTTTGATGCAAATCTAACTTATGCAAACGGCTAGATCTTAAGCGATCTAGCCGTTTGCATAGCAGCCGTCTTAATGGGGCCGCCAACTGGTTAGCTGATGCTCTTGACTACGGCGGTGAATGTGTTGCTCCACCGGTTTAACGTGCTGCTGTTCCACCGGCTCAATGGAGTGGAAGTGGTTGTAGTCAACGATGGAACGACCTGACTCACTGGTTGAAATAATGTCTACAAATTTGTGGTTCCAGTAGATGTCATAGGCGCTAAAGGAATGGCGGGCATGGATGGTCTGGGAGAGGGTTTCATCTAACCCCGTCAAGGTGACAATAATCTCGGCCCGTCTCTCACGCAGGGTTTCTGGCGTTTCCCCATAAAAGGGGCTTTCGCTAGTGAGCCGATGCATCGCCGTCCAGGAAAGACTAAAGACAGGGGTGTGGGAACGTACCAGGGGCAAGTCATGGAATCGCCGGATATGTTCACCTTCTTCGGTGATCTCATCGCGCACCAGGGTGACCCACAGCTGAGCTTCTAATATATAGTTACGTCGTTCGTTGGCCGTACGAAACATCAGGGTGGGGACACCGTTGAAGGGGGCGACCACGGCAACACGACTATAGAGAAGGCGGGCCGTGGGCAGGGAAAAACGGGCGAAGACTAAGCCGGTGGTCATCGCAATAAAGAACAGCCCAAAAATCGATTCGATGACGACTAATGAGTGGGTATAGGTACTGGTGGGGTACATGGCACCATAGCCAATGGAGGCCATGGTCTGAACGCTGAAGAAGAATAGATCTTGGAAATGATCGGTGCGCATGTTTGCGATCGCACCTGAATCTAAGCTATATGCGATCGCAAATAGGCCATTTACCACCAGATAGCAGCCACTCACCAGCAGAATAAACGCAAACCAAGAGATGGTCAGCAATATGTGGTAGAGATCCCCCCAGTAAGAATGGGTAACCCCAAGCCGCTCAATATTGGGATAGCGCTGCTCTTGATATAACAGGAGCTTTCTTGAAGCACGACGGAGTCCAGGTTTCAACATATACAGTCTTGACGGAATAGGACAGTTCGGCATCAGCCACCCGAATAAAACTTGCCCACCGCCACAACAGGCGGTTTAACCCAAAGAAAGCTGTGGGCTTTGGACATGGCTTTACTAAAACTACGGTCAGGTATGGCAAGCCAGTGGCAGGGCCGACGCAACGGCCATACCGAAAATTGGGCGAACAGTTTGCCCCTATAAGCTGTAGGCGCTCTACGCTGAACCTAGACAGTTAGGTACGCAGAAAATCAGAGAGTCTACGGGCAAGCGCCTAAGCCACGCTAGACATCTCAAACCGGAAAGTGTTACAAATTTTCACGCTTTGTTTCCGCCCATTGTAACTAAAAGCGATTGATTTCCCAGAATTCCTTTTAGATAGTTGCCTCAGTGGCCGTAACCCAGAGCAGTATGCCGATCTAATTTGCCCCCATTAGCTGGACCAATCAGAGTTTTCCTTACCCTAGCTTTACAGTAAGGTTTTTTTCTACGTAATTATGTCTACGACTTTTGACGAATGTTTATATTCCCTAGCCAGATGATTTAATAGATATATCAGACGTTTTAGAGAGAATCTGGCCGTAATTTCACTGAGCCAGAATGTTGTATTCATTAAGCATAATCACATTAGGACACCAGGAAATGAGCATTTCGGGGTTATTTGCTACTACTCGCCATACCGCTCGGCTCAGTGTCAAGCTGTTTTTGAGTGTCTGGCTGTTGGGCGCACCTGCCATGGCACAAACTCCCAATCAATCTGAGTCACCGATTCTCATGGCTCAGCGTCAAATTAGCCTTAGAGAAGGTGATCGAGGAGCTGCCGTTAGAGAGCTGCAGCAACAGTTGAACAGCAACGGATTATTTCCTGCGGCTATCGATGGTGTTTATGGTTCGGCAACTACCCGTGCAGTGCGCCAGTTTCAACGCATTCGTGGGCTTGAGGTAAGTGGCATTGCCGATGATGAAACCCTAGATGAACTAGGCATTGATTTAGATCGACTAACGGTAGGTCTATCCCATCCTGATCATGGGTTTATCAATGGCGATAGTATTACTCCCACCTCGAGTTCAGAAGATATACGCACCTTGCAGCGCGTCTTGAGAATGTTTGGGTTTGATCTAGATACCGATGGTGTTTACGGGGCACAAACAGAACAAGCCGTAAGGGCCTATGAGCGCACTGCCGGCCTCCCGGTTGATGGCATTGCCGATCAGACCACGTTGCTCGATATGGGCTTTAGCTCTGATAGTCGGAATGAGTTTGGTCGCAATAATAATGCAAGGCCTCCCCGTAGCGCTGGCAGTAGTCGGTCTTCCTATGGTCGGTATGTTGCTGCCATCATTGCAGGTCCGTCTCAGCTGAGTAATGTCCGCCAAGACTTCCCCAATGCCACGGTAGAGAGAACTAGCCAGGGTGAATACATCAGCATTGGCCGCTTTGTAGACCATGAGGATGCGGATGACTGGGCTGACTTTGCCAGTGAGCTAGGTTACGAAGCACGGGTGCTGAGAGATTAATTTTTAGGTATTTCGGCTTTAGTCAGTACATTTTGTCAATCATTCGCTAATATATACGCCATCTGTGGCAAGCGTCCTCATGTATCAGAACGTTTGCTAGTCAGGTTAGCTGTGGCTGCTTCCAGCTTTCGACAGCATGCCTTAACTAGTCTGACAGTGCGCTGGAGCCCATATTGTCCAGCCTAGCCAGACTGTAAACTCTCTAGCTAAGCCAGCATTCATGCGCTGGGCTGGAACCTATCAGCGTTATATCAGGTGGTTTATCATGCCTAAATTACTGACGGCCGCTGTTGTGGGCGGTATTTTAATGGTCTGGGGAGCCGCTAGCTATGCCCAGAGCGATCTGCTACCCGCACCGCCACCACCGCCGTTACCCAGCCCCAGTGGATTTACCGGTCCCACCAGTGCTGGCCGTTCCCTAGGACCTGGGGACATTGGCAGTGATGTGGAAGCACTACAGCTAGCGTTAGATCGCAATGGCATTAACCCAGGGCCCATCGACGGCGCCTATGGGCCCATGACCAGTGCAGCCGTACGAGAGTTTCAGCAGTGGTATGACCTGCCCGTGACCGGTGTGGCCGGTCCAGCCACCCTGGATGTATTGGGAGTCGTCCCAGCTGGGGTCAATGACGTCAACTATTCGGTGGCGGTGACTGTAGATGATGATGACGACTTCCCCTATGTTGCCGCAGTCATTGAGTCCCTAGATAACCTGGGCCAGGTGCGGCGGTCCTTTGACAATGCCGCCATTGACTCAGCTCGTCAGGGTGAGTTTATTAATATTGGTAGATACAGCACACGCTCAGCCGCAGCCGAGCGTGTGCGTGAGGCTCGCCGATTGGGGTTTGATGCCCGCACTTTGTACCAGCGATAGATATGAGCCATGAATCATTACAAAAACAGGGCAGCGTCAATTGACGCTGCCCTGTTTTTGTAATTTATGATCCGGCTATGATTCGGCCATGGCCAAGGCCCGACCAAGACTGGGAATCGCTTCGCAGTGCTGGGTGTAGTGGTAGTAGACTTCCTGGGATCGATCTAAATTGAGGTTAAGACCCAGGTTAAGACCGAGAGTAATTAACCGCTTAATCCCTTGAACCGCTAGAGGATTAACCGTCAGGATACAGTCCAAACGGGTGGCGTCTGGCTCGATCCGCAGGGTTTGGCGCAGGGCCTGTAAGATGAGCCCCTCGAGCAGCGGAGCGGCGGTCGGTATGGTGAGGTGACAGTGCAGATGGTTGGCTTCGACGGCGATGCCCTCTAGCTCTCCAAGGTAGCCGGTACTGATGGCCAACATGTGTTCGTCAATATCACTCAGATCTTGCTCTAACTGCCGTAAAACATCGATAGCGCGGTGGCTCAGGGTAATTTCAGCGGCCACCTGTAGCTCGCGTGGCACGTCCATGTTGTCACGATGGAAGGCCATCAGCACGCCATAGTTTTCCCGATAAATTTGGGTGTATAGCTGGTTGAGCTGATGCAGGGTGTTTTGGCTAAGCAGCTGCATAATGTGCTGCCGTTCTTCACTAAACAGCTGCTGCAGGTTAAAGGTGAACTGCCCAAACTGGGTCTGAATGGCAGCAATAGTCTGAACGACGCTGCCCTGGGCAAAGGTGCGCAGCACGGCATCTTTGGCGCGGGTATAGGCCAGTCGATTTTTAAAGGGGCGAATGCCGCAGAGAAACTCCTGCCCCCCTACATGGAAGACCGCAAAGGTATAGCTAGCCTTTGCTTGGGTGATTTCTGACACAATACTGACCTGTCCTAGCGCCAGGGCATGGCCCCCCATGGTCTGCTTTTGATAATCCTGATGGGTGACGGTGTGGCAGTACAGACGCTGTTCGCGATGGTAGGTGTGAAACAACGAGGACATGGCATAGTGGGCCACCACCTGCTCAGCACTAATGCGTGAGGGTTGCACCTGGGCCCGGTAAACGCCAGCCCCATCTTTGAACTGGGGTACGTTGCTGGGGGCGAGGGCCAGCTTGGCCATAAAGTCCGCTTCTAAAGATTCACCACAGATGTCCTCAGCTAGCTCGATGGCTCGGGCCGCATAGCGCAGGATCTGGGTGCCCTCAGGTCGGGAAATTTCTTCGAAGAACCAACCACAGCTGGTGTACATCAGCATGGCATGGCGCTGCATCTCTAGAAGACATAGCGCATCAGTGCGTTCCACCTGGGTGAGTTCGTGGTGCTGGTGCTGGGTAAAGAACTGCTCAATGGTTAGGGGGGTGCGATCGCAAATTACATCAATGTAAGCATCCCGCGCCGCCCAGACATCCTTAAACAGCTCCTCACCGGTAATTTCATAGATTTCGATCAGCTCATCCCGCAGCCAGTCAAGGGCCTGACGTAGGGGGGCCCGCCATTTCTGATGCCACTCGCCACCGCCACCGCAGCCACAGTCACTCTTCCACCGCTCCACGCCGTGGGAACAGCTCCAGGCGGTCACTGGCTTCAGCTCAAGCTCCCATGTAGGGGGGAACAGGCTGAGATAGTGGGCATAGCTGATCACCTGCCACCCCCGGTCCGTAAACTCTTGGTGCAGAGCATAGGCTAGGGCACGTTCCGCCCCGCCGCGATGGTGGCCAAAGGTTTCCCCATCGGTAGCCACCGATATTAGCTGCGCCTCCTGACGATCGCCCCGCACCGCCTGACCCAGACGGTCGGCAAAGGACTGGGACGACTGCAAAATATCGCTAAAGCCCATGTCGCCAGAGATAGGGCCGTCATAGACAAAAATGTCGATGTAATTTTGCCCCGTGGGTAAACCGGGCACATAGCAGCGATAGGGACGGGTGGGATCAATTTGCCCCCCGCCAACTTCCTGCCAGTCTGAATAGTCAGGCGATAGCTGACGACAGCGCTGCACCTGGGACGGCGCGACAATCGTAAACTTGATCCCCTCTTGGATCAGCACCCGGAGGGTGTCCTGGTCAATGGCGGTTTCAGCCAGCCACATGCCCTCGGGATCGCGGTTAAATCGCTTACGAAAATCGGCAATTCCCCACCGCACCTGGGTAAGCTTGTCACGCTCGTTGGCCAGGGGCAAAATGATGTGGTTATAAACCTGGGCGATGGCATTACCATGGCCGTTGTTGCGATCGCAGCTGCGCTTATCCGCCGCCAAAATCCGGCGATAGGTTTCAATATCGTGGCGGGCCAGCCAGCTCATCAGGGTGGGGCCAATATTGAAACTTAGAAACTCATAGTTGTTAACGATCTGAAGCACCTGACCCTGATGGTCCATGATGCGGGCAAACGCATTGGGTCGGTAGGACTCCCGTAGAATGCGCTCATTCCAATCGTGGAAGGGGGCTGCCCCCGGCTGTCGCTCTACCGCTTCTAGCGACGGGTTCTCCCGGGGCGGCTGATAAAAGTGCCCGTGAACACATACATATACCTCAGCTGAAGACAACTCAGAGGATTGCACCTCAGCCGACGGCATCAGCTCTTGATAATCAGAGACTGACGTCGTCACAGAATGGGAATTTGCCATGTTGTGTGACACTGCACTATAGAAAAGATCTAAAAAAGAGAACGGCGACAACCTGCCACTGGAATTCACTATATCCGGAGGGGCAGAACTAGGAGCTTAGTCCACAGAACCTAACTGAAGTAGTCGCTCGCTACGACATCAGGACTTGAAATCGTTCACAGCCACTTTAACGGACTTAGGATTTCTTATCCACGGAAGTTATGTTTCTCAAAACAGCGTTACGTAACAAAACATTGTCTCGTTCATAACCTCTTTTGTTGATGCTGAGACTATGGCCAAACACCCTTAGAGCCTGAGTTAGACGCCATTAAAAGCTGTTGTCTAGATAGTTTAATCCTGGCAGCAACTGTCACCTGGCAACAGAACAAAAAAACACGGGGATCGCTGCTGGGAGCGATAGCATCTGTTTTTGTTTATACCGGGATCACGTCATACCGGGATCAAGAGAAAACCTGGGTTTCCAATGGTTACGGTTAGAAACCCAGGTTCATCGGTTTTGACAGTTCAAACGGATCATTCCCACAGGGACAAGCTAAGACAGTTTGACACCTAGATAGGTTGTAGTCAGATAGTTGGCAATCCGCTTAAAATTATTGCGCACCGCTGGACGCACGCTTTCTCCTGAGGTAATGCCTAGGAGATGGGCAAAGGCTTCGTCAGAGATGGTGCCATTTTGATGTTGCTTAAAGGCATCAATGACCGTTAGCAGCTCATCGCTAGAAAACTGATAGCCCATAGATGCTGCCAACTCAGTGACTTTTGGCGCGCGCTGGCTCAGGGCTAAGGATTCTTCGGGATCAAGGTTAACACTAGAGCTAATATCACCGTCACCACAGCCAAGCATCTGTTCGAGCTGTTGCTGTAGCGCGGTGTTATCAGCCGTTTTCCGCATAAATTGCAGAACAGTATTAGTAGTCATAGGGTAGTCTCAGGGTAGGTTATTCGACGAATCTAGCAAAAAGACCATAGTGAGTCGTTTGGTCTATTCCTATCATTAGCTATAACAACTTTGACCCCAAGCTAACGTTAACAAAAACAGAAATTTTATCGAGCACCGCCAGAACGGGTGCGGCTAGGCTTACCAGCGGGCGCAGGGGTGTAGCGATGGCGATTACGACGCTTTTGACGCTTGGCATTAGAAAGGTAAGCCATAACAGGATGTCCTTTAACGACTGACTACGAGTTCTGTGGGAATAGCCAGTGAATGTCATCTGGCCTGCCCACACTGATGTCTTCAAGAGTCAGTTCGGTATTCCGCACATTTTCAGGTAGCACTGTTCACTCCGGGCCTTAACAATACGTTTGAACCATAGAGCCATAGGTCAGGCTATGATTCACGGGAAGAGTACGGGAAGCCCAACTTATCTTTAGCGTCTTACCATGCCCTCTAAAATGTGGTGGGCTCTCAGCGTGGAGTTAGGGTGATCCCCCAGGGGTATTCTGACTATAATTTTAAAGCAAGACACTATTAACGATGTCATGATTGATCTCGCCGTCCTCGCCACAAAACTCAGAACCGGCGATCTCAAAGATAAGAAGCTATCGTTGGCAGCGTTACGCGACATCCCTGGCTCCGATGCCCTAGAGCTGATCAAGCTAGTGCTGGATGATGACAATCAGCAGGTCCGTTCAATGGCAATTTTTGCCCTGGGCATTAAACAAACGGACGAAAGCTTTGCGTTATTGGTCAAAATTTTAGAGACTGACCCCGACTATGGCATTCGAGCAGATGCGGCCGGGGCCTTGGGCTATTTGGAAGACCCCCGCGCATTTGAGCCGTTGATTCGGTCATTTTATGAAGATACCGACTGGCTAGTGCGCTTTAGTGCCGCCGTCTCCCTAGGCAATCTAAAGGATCCCCGCGCCCACGATGCTTTGATTCAGGCCCTCAATAGCCCGGAAGTGATTTTACAGCAGGCCGCCATTGCCGCATTTGGTGAAATTGGAGACTTGAGCGCCGTTGATGAAATTCTGGCCTTTGCCCAATCAGAGGACTGGCTAGTCCGGCAGCGACTGGCGGAAGCCTTGGGCAATTTGCCCAGTGCGAAGGGAACGTCTGCCCTGCGATATATGGCCAAAGATAATCATCCTCAGGTGTCTGAAGCTGCAAAAATTTCCCTTGAGCGTCTGGCAGACCGGACCGCTAAGGTGGACACGGAGTAAAGGACGACCATCATTGAGACGATGGGGCTGCCCCCTACTGCACCCACGGGTCTAGCTCACGGTAGTTGGGCAGGGTGGTGTCAATTTGAGTTCCCTGACGCAGAACGATGCGATCGCACTGAGCCCTTGCCACTAGCTCATTGAGGGTACGGGCTTTAAAGCAAATCAGATCGGCGGGGGCGGCTGGCTTTAAGACACCCAGGTTTTCTAGCCCCATTAGCTGAGCGGGACGGCTAGTGACGCTCTGGGGCCAGTGGGTAAAGGGACGATCGAGATGGCCAATGCGCACCGATTGTTTAAATACGTCTAAGCCATCGTGATCGCCATAGGCATAGAACGGATCGCGGCAGTTGTCGCTGGCCAGGGCCACCGGAATACCCCGCTGATGCAGCTCGTGCAGTATGGTCACACCGCGATATCGCGGTGTGTGCTCAGGCTGACGATCTTGAAGGTAGAGATTACACATGGGCAAACTGACAATGCCAATATTGGCGGCTTTGACCAGGGTCAGAGTTTGCTCAACCACCTCGGGGGATTGCACCGATAAACTGCAGCAGTGGCCACAGGTAATGGCCCCTTGAAAGTCATGACGTAAGGCGGCCTCGGCCACATAGCGCAGGGTTATATCCTTAGGGTCGAGGCTTTCATCGGTGTGAAAATCGAGATCGAGACCGTAGCGTTTGGCCAGGGTAAACACCTGGTCTAGCTGGGGCACAATATCGTCATTCATGTAGGCCACGCCCCCCAGCACCCCACCAAATTCTGCCACCAGCTGGGCCAGGGGTTCTGCTTCAGGGGTCAGAAAATAATCTAAGGACACTAGACAGACCGCTTGGAGGATAAGTCGGTCACGCCACTGACGACGGAGCTCGTCAAACACTTTGAAACTGGTTTGTCCTAAGGGGCCAAAGCTATCTAGATGGGTGCGAATCCCTCGGGTGCCGTGGGTATAGCTGCACTTAAGGCCAAACTCCATGCGATGGTAAAGCTCATCGGCCTGCCAGTTGCCATGATCGTTTCGCACCGTATCCAACGCACCCATAAAGGTACCATCGGGGTTAGGGCAGCGGGGCCAGATGTGGCCCTTGTCCAGGTGGGTGTGCATATCGACAAAACAGGGCCAGATTAACCCCTCACCCAGATCAACCGCCGGGCGATCGCCCACCGCGGCTTGTCCGGTGGGGACAATGGTTGTGATCGCACCGTCACACACTTCCACATCTACCGCCACCAGCTCTTCTTGATGGGGAAATGCCCGCAGCGCCGGCAGCGGGCTTAGATCCATATCCAGCAAGCATAGTGGCACCCGGCCATTTGTTAACCAGTAGTGCGCGGCATCAGGCACATTGATAAATCCAGACATAGTGGTCTTTATAATTAGTTTTCTCGTTTGATGGCACTCTCATGCCAGTGTCGCAGCAATCGATCGGACACTATCGTTAGACCCACAAAAATGACGACACCCAGGACCGTTGTCATTAGTAAGGCGGCAAACATGCGGGGAATTTGTAAATTAAAGCTGGAAATCAGGATCTGATAGGCAATACCGGAGCGGGTACCGCCGGTACCGGCCACAAATTCGGCCACTACTGCGCCGATTAGGGCCAGACCACCGCTAATGCGTAACCCGCCGAGGAAATAGGGCAGGGCACTGGGTAATCGCAGATGAATTAGGGTTTGCCAGCGGGATGCGCCATAGATTTCAAACAGGTTTTGTAAATTATGGTCGGCGCTATTTAGACCCAGGGTGGTATTAGACACAATGGGAAAAAAGGCCACAATCCAAGCGCAGACCACCAGGGCCATAAATGTATTGTTTTGCAGCCAGATGATGATTAGGGGTGCGATCGCAACAATCGGCGTTGTCTGCAAAATCACCGCATAGGGAAAAAAGCTCCGTTCAATCCACTTACTCTGGGCAAACAAAATCGCAATCAATAATCCCGAAACAACTGCAGCTAAAAATGCAAACACCGTAATTTGAATGGTCACCAACAGCGACGGAAATAGGTCTCCCCAGTCTTCTATCAGGGTTTTAAGTACTAACCCTGGACCGGGCAACAGATAGGGAGGTGTGTCGGTCATCCGAACAAATATATCCCAACCCAATACAGCAAAAAACCCAACGAGAGCAGGCGCTAGCCAATTCCATAATGTTGTTGATCGTCTCTTCTCAGCCATTCTTGATTTCCTCTAATCTGGTCCTCTAATCTGGCCCTCTCCCCTGATTCTTTCTCCCGCTCTCTTTGAAAATGGATTCTCTTATCTGTTTTCTCTTTTAACCCGCACCGACCTTCTCTGCCTCCGACAGCACCGCCATAATCTCTCGACAATAGTGGTTAAACTGGGACGATG
>ERZ1740070.453-NODE-453-length-28386-cov-4.654760_pt1 | contig 28386 bp, 27 predicted proteins | sample MGYA00581734_ERZ1740070 | MGnify/ENA primary metagenome ERZ1740070 (study PRJEB43018, sample SAMN04849744) | marine metagenome | isolation source: floating plastic debris | place: Pacific Ocean | collected 2008-09-01 | study: EMG produced TPA metagenomics assembly...
CAAGCCGAAGATAGACCAAGCTCCCGATGCACCCGATTTCTCCGCCACCTTACGGATCGAAGCGACTGCATCGTCTTGCCCCGCGCGTCCGATGAAGATTTCGGCCAAGACCAACGGCAGTCCGAGAAGGAACACGCAGCCGACATAGAAGAGGACGAAAGCGCCGCCACCATTCTCACCCGCCAAAGTCGGGAAACGCCAGACATTTCCCAGCCCGACGGCTGCCCCGATAGCGGCGAGAATAAAGGCGCTGCGCGAAGACCAACCCTCACGCGAGCCCGCAGTGGATGACGAACCTGCTGATCCAACCATGTGTGTAAAACTGTCCCTTTGATCGGCGAGTAAACCCGCACGCGTCCCCTAATGTGACACCTTAGTGCAATGAAATGGGTCTGAGGCCAAGGGGCTATTCAGGCTTGTCCCACTACCCTGGTTGTCTTCGATCGGTTTTGCCTTCGGCCCCATGCGGCGCTAAACGCGCATTCCATGTCCACAACCTTCCAGCTCGACACGAGCACCAGCCGGGCGAATCCCACGCCAAAGCCCCTTCGCCGCCTCACCGTGCCACGCCTCCGCGCGCGCAAAAAAGATGGCGTGACTGACGAACCTCTTGTCATGCTCACCGCCTACACCGCGCGCCAGGCGCAATTGCTTGACGCGCATTGCGACCTATTGCTGGTCGGAGATTCGCTGGGCCAGGTGATCTACGGCCTGCCCTCAACCATTCCGGTCACCTTAGAAATGATGGCCAATCACGGCGCGGCTGTTGTGCGTGGAAGCTATCGTTCGGTTGTCGTCGTCGACATGCCGTTTGGCTCCTACGAAAGCTCTCCGGAACAAGCCTTTGAAAGCGCAGCCTATCTGCTTAAGGAAACCGGCGCGGCCGCTGTAAAACTGGAAGGCGGCGAAGCGATGGCCCCGACGGTCGACTTCCTCAATTCGCGGGGCATTCCGGTGATGGGCCATGTTGGCCTTACACCGCAGGCGGTGAACGTGCTCGGCGGCTACTTGGCGCGCGGGCGCTCCGAAGCGGAAGCTGACAAGATTGTCACGGACGCGGTGGCGCTGGATCAAGCGGGCGCTTTTGGGATCGTGATCGAAGGCGTGGTTGAAACCATAGCTATCGCCGCAACGGAGGCGGTGTCATGTCCGACGATTGGCATTGGGGCCTCAGCCCGGTGCGACGGGCAGGTTCTTGTCACTGAAGATATGCTGGGGATGTTCGAACGCGTCCCGCGGTTTGTGAAGAAGTATGACGATATCGCCGGTATGATCGAAAAGACGGTCGAAACTTACGCTGAAGAAGTGCGAAACCGCGCTTTCCCCGGCTTAGAACAAACCTATCAGCCCAATTCTTAAGAGCGAGAGCGCCTGAGATTATGCAAACGCTGCTTCGCTATTACAGCTTCTCGCTCCTGTTTACGGCCGTGTGTATGGGCTTGGCCGGCTGGTACGGCTGGGCTAGCAGCGGCACCATGGGCGGCATGCTGACGGTTCTTTGGATCGTCTTTGTTCTGTCGATCCTCGAAGTCTCATTGAGTTTTGACAACGCCGTGGTGAACGCCACCGTATTGCGAGAAATGGACCCGGTGTGGCAGCAACGCTTCCTCACCATAGGTATCCTGATCGCAGTATTCGGGATGCGGATCGTTTTCCCGATCGCGATTGTCTCAATCGCCGCCGGGATAGGCCCATGGGCTGCGATTGAACTGTCACTGGGCGACCCCGAGGAGTACGAGCGCATTGTTTCTGGTGCGCATATTGGGATTGCCGGATTTGGCGGCGCCTTCTTATCAATGGTGGGGCTTACCTTCTTTTTCGATGATGAGAAGGACATCCATTGGATCAAAAGCCTTGAGGAGTCCGCCGCCCGATTTTCCAGTATTCCCGCGCTCGAAATTGCGCTGGTCCTTTCTCTCATCATGGGTGTCTCATCGCTTCTGACGCCGGCAGATGCGCTGACATTCCTTACCGCCGGTGTTTTGGGGCTGCTAACCTACATCGCTGTTCACGCTCTGGGAGAAGTGATCGAACAGCGTGAAGCGCGCAAAAAGGCGGCGGGCGAGATCGTGCGTTCGGGCCTTGGAGGTTTTCTATATCTCGAAGTGCTGGATGCCAGCTTCAGCTTTGATGGGGTGGTTGGCGCTTTTGCGCTATCCAACAACATGATCGTAATTGCGCTCGGCCTGTCGGTCGGCGCGATGTTTGTGCGTTCAATGACCGTCCACCTTGTCAAGACTGGAACGCTTTCGCAGTACCGTTTCCTCGAACACGGCGCGTTCTGGGCTATCATTGTGCTGGGCGTGATAATGTTGGTGTCAGCCAAGTACCATATAAACGAAACGATCACTGGATTGATTGGCGCGGTACTGATCGGCCTGTCCCTTGCCTGGTCTATTCGCCATAACCGTCAGAACGGCTCTGGAGATGACACCGTCACTCTTGGGAATGAGCCAAGCTCGTCGCCATAGGGGCAGCCCACAAGAGCTGGAGCAAGTGATAGAGCAAAAGCGGCGCAATCACGAAGCCGGCCACTTCAGCCGGGAATAGGATCGCTGCAAGCGGTGCGCCAATGGCAACGCTCTTTTGCACAGCGGCAAAAAGGAACGCGATCCGGTCCGCCCGCGGATAGCCAATCACACCGCTTAACGCCCATGCGCCTGCAGTCGCGGCAACAAGCAACATTACAACCAAGCCTAGTAACACCGCCCAGTCGTAGGCTGTAAACATCGTCGTCAGCCCCTCCTCTACCGCGCCCGAGAACGCGACGTAGACCGCGAGGCCAATTACAATCCGGTCGAGCCAAGCGACTTGAGACTTGCGCTCGACAATCCAAGGACGCGTCCAGCCCTGCAGCGCCTGTCCGATCAGAAATGGCAGTACCAAAATAGTCGCGATGCGCACGATCATCTCGCTTCCGATATTGGCACCGCTTTCCCCGCCAAAGACCGCAAACAGAGGAGCGGAGATAAAGACGCCGGCGATGTTGATCAGCGCCGCGCCGACCACGGAGAGTGCGGCGTTACCGTTGGCAAGCGTTGTGTAAGATGTCGCCGATTGGATCGTGGAGGGTAGAACGCCCAGATAGACAAAGCCGAGCGCAACAAGCGGCGGCAACATCGTGGCTGCCAGCGCGCCCAGCCCCCATCCCGCAAGAGCCATCACACCGAAGACCCACACGAAAAGGGGGCCGAAAAAGCGCCAATTCGCCAGTCCCTCGACAATTTCACTGCGCGCGATCCGCATACCGTTCACGAAGAACAGCAAGAAGATAGCCACGCTGGAAATGGTCTGAGCGGTTACGCGCGCGTCGCCTTTGGCGGGAAGTGCCAGGGCTAACGCGGTCGCGATTAACAAGACCGCGATCATCGGATCGGCGAGCGGTTTCAGACGGGCTAGCATGGCGCGCTGCCCCTGCCCTTCGTTGGTTGGCTTGTCGAGGCCTAGCCTCAAATCAGGATTGTGGAAGAAGGCCGGGGTGCAATGCCCAGGTCATACGCTCAAATCGGTGCGCGTCTGCCTCCTTGCCCAGCGCCCGTGCTGCGAGCCCGCGCAATTTAAGCAGGCGCGGATCGTTGCCCGCACCCAATGAGATCGCATTATCGAGCAGAAGCTCAACGCGAAGCCAATCTTCTTTGAACGCAGCGCGTTCGGCGAAAAGAAGCAGCGCTTCGGTGTTGCGCGGCTCGCCCACTAGGTGACGCGCAAGCAGCACGTCAGCCGCTACAGGGTCGCCGAAGTCACGATATGCGGCGATGGCCTTGCGCGTTAGCGGCCATGGGCGACGCACTCTCGCCGCTTCGCGATAAGACGCAAGCGCCGCTTCGAAATCGGCGTTGGCTAAGGCCGCATCGCCCGACAAAACCGCAACATCGCTGGAACCTTGAAACCTGCGTTGCAAACGAGCCGCCTCGGTCTGCGCCTGGCGGGTGCGCTCTGACGCTACGAAGCGGCGCATATTCGCGGTCGCTTCGGGCAAGTCGCCACTCGCAAGCAGCGCGACCCAACCTTGCGGGCGTCCATCAAAGGCGCGTTCAATGAACGGGGCGGCCGCCGCTCTTTCACCCTGTCGTTCTAGCGCGCGTCCGACCAGCATTGCCAAATATGGCGATGCATCGTCTTGCCAGGCAGCGGACTCAAAACGCGCAACCAATTCGTCGTCTCGTGAACCCAGCCACATCGCACGGGCCAGCAACTCCGCCACTCGAGTGTTGCCCGGTTGTTTTTCAGCCAGCGCAGTCAAAGTCTCGGAAGCGCTGTCAAAGTTGCGCTCAGCCATGTCGACCAAAGCGTCCAGCATCATGGCGGATGCAACACCTTCGCCTACCAACCCGCTGCGCCCAAGAAGGCTCTTGGCCAGAACCGGTTGATCCCCGCGCGCGGCCAGCACGGCCTTGAGGTAGAGGACCCGCGGGTCATCCGGCGCTACGTCAGCAAGCGCGCGCGTTACTTCAAGCATCTCGGCGTAGTATCCAGCATCGCCCAAGGTCGCCGCGTATTCGGCAAGCGTTTCACGATTGTTTGGATCGGCTTCCAAGGCCGCTTCGAACCAAACAAGCGAATTCGTCAGACCATGCGCGTCGCGGACCAGTTGAGCGCGCAGCAGAAGGGCGGGCGCGAAATCAGGACCAAGCTCCAGCGCGTAATCCGCCGCTGCAAGCGCCTCGATATGCTCGCCGCCTCGAAAGCGCAGCCGCGCGATATCAACCCAAAGGCCCGGATTTTCAGGATCCAAATCTCTCGCTCGGTCAAGCAGTCGCCCGGCATCGGCCAAATCCCCATCGGCGGCCGCTTCGCGCGCCTCTTTCATCAGCGCAAGAAATTCAGCGCCGCCAGTCAACGCGCTGCGATCACCAAGGTCAGCGTCGTTCGAACCGTCGCACCCGGCCAGCAATAGAGCGCAAAGAACGATGGCGAACCTATGCATGCAAATCGTATTGCTTGAGCAAATCGTAGAGCGTCGGACGACTTATGCCGAGCATCTTGGCGGTGCTTGAAATGTTGCCTTCGCTGCGCGCAAGGGCGTGGCGGATCACACGGCGATCCGCCTGCTCGCGCGCGGCTTTTAGGTTGAGGACATCGCTTTCCTCTTCCTCATCACCTTCGAAATCAAGGTCTACCGCCTGCACCAATTTGCCATCGGCCATAATCACCGCGCGTTTCACACGGTTTTCAAGCTCGCGCACATTTCCGGGCCATTCATGGCTGTCGATTGCGGACAGCGCATCAGGCGCGAAACCCGTGACCGAAGGGTTCATCTCGTTAGCGAAACGCTTCAGGAAGGCCTTACCCAACAACACCGCGTCCCCATGGCGCTCTGCCAGTTCGGGAATGCGCACTACAATCTCGGCAAGACGGTAGAACAGATCCTCGCGGAAGGTTCCTTCGGTAATCATGCCTTCCAGGTTCTGGTGCGTAGCGCACACGATACGCGTGTCGACTGAGATTGTCTTGCGCCCCCCGATGCGCTCAATCGTGCGCTCCTGCAAAAAGCGCAGTAATTTCACCTGCAGCGGCAGCGGGATATCGCCCACTTCATCAAGAAAAAGCGTGCCACCATTGGCGCTCTCGATCTTACCCTCAGTGGTCTTGACCGCACCGGTAAACGCGCCTTTTTCATGGCCGAACAATTCGCTCTCAAGAAGGTTCTCCGGGATTGCGGCGCAATTGATCGCCACAAACGGACCTTGCGCGCGGTCGCTGGCGTTGTGGAGGCCCTGAGCAAGCAGCTCTTTGCCCGTTCCACTCGCCCCCAGCAGCATTACCGACACGCTGGTCGAGGCCACGCGCTCAATGGTGCGGGCAACCTTGACCATCTCGGGCGCCCCGGTGATCAGTTTGCCCAGGACGGTCTTGTCTTCGCTGGCGTTGGCAACCAAGCGGCGGTTCTCATCCTCAATCTGATGCAGATTGAAAGCGCGCCGCACAATCAAGCCCAACGCGTCGATATCAAGCGGCTTCTGATAGAAATCATAGGCACCGCGCTCAATCGCCTGCAAAGCGCTTTCGCGCGCGCCGTGACCGCTCGCAACAATCACCTTTGTATCGGGCTTTAACTCCATGATCGCATCAAGCACGGCAAAGCCTTCGCTCGTGCCGTCAGGATCCGGAGGAAGGCCGAGGTCAAGCGTCACCACCGACGGCGCCTCACTGCGCAACAAAGCAAGCGCGCTGTCGCGATCGCCAGCGATGTGGACCTCAAAATCCTCATAGGCCCATTTAAGCTGGGCCTGCAGGCCTTCGTCATCTTCAACGATCAGAAGAGTGGGTTTCTTGTCAGCCATTAGGCTACCTCTTTGGATGGTGCAGAATGGATATCCGTGTTCGCGGAAAGCAATTGAGCGGATTCCGGTATCGGAAGGACAACAGAGAAGCGCGTGCCCACGCCTTCCCTTGATTCAACTTGCAAACGCCCACCCATCGCCTTGATCATCTCGCGCGCTTCAAAAGCGCCAATGCCAAAGCCGCCCTGCTTGGACGACACGAACGGCTTGAACAGGCCGCTGCGCACAAATTCGGGCGTCATACCGCAGCCGCCATCAATAACCTCAATGCGCCCTTTCAACCCTTCATGCGATACGTTGATTTGGATAGGCGCTGACGGCTCGCTTGCGTCAATCGCGTTTTGAACCAAGTGAATCAGCGCTTGCTCAAGAGCCTCGGCGTCAGCGAGGACCAAGGTTTCCTTAGGCGCTGTAACCGTGATTGGATGCGCCGCTACGAACCGCTGTTCGAGCGCTGTAGCTACAGATGCGAGTTCCACGGCTTTTATGGCTTCAACCGGGCCAGAGCCATATCGCCCAAGACGGGCCAGCAGCGCGTTCAGCTTTTCCGACGACTTGCGCAAAGTTACCAGCATGTCTTTGCGGAATTCGGGGTTATCGGCGTGCTTTTGAGCGTTGGTTGCCAGCAGCGAAAGCTGGCTGGCCAAGTTTTTGATGTCGTGCATGACAAAGGCCATCCGACGGTTGAACTCATCAAAGCGGCTGGCGTCCATCAGCGCTTGTTGCCCAGCTTGCTCGGCAAGGTAGCTTGCCAACTGTTGTCCAACAACGCGAAGCAGATCAAAGTCTTCCCAATCAAGACCGCGCATGATCCGAGGCCGCGCCAAAACAACGCATCCGACAAGCCTGTCGAAGTGGATCAATGGTACCAGCGCCCACGCGTCCTCGGCGTTCACCAACCATTGCGGAACTTCGGCTAGCTCGCCGTGGTGATCGACCCCGCTGCGCGCTTCGTCGAGATCAAGAATATGGTTGTGCTGCTCCAGCAAGCTGGAAAGCGTGTATTCCCCTGCAACACCGGGCACTTCGATCATAGGCCAGTTCCAGCGCGCAGTCAGTTCCAACTGTGCTTCTTCGTTGGGAATAAGCAGCAAACCAGCTGGGCTATCCGTGATATCGGCGATCGCCTTGACCGCGCGTTCGTGAAAACTGGCTCCAGCGCTTGATCCCCGACCTACCGTGCGCGTGAAGCGCAGCCATTCCTCGCGATAGTCGTAACGGTGCTGGAACAAGTGCTTTGTCGCGGTGACGCGCAACCATCCCCGCATGCGCTGCGAAGGCAACCAGATGATCGCAACAGCCACCGCCATGACAAGAAAGACGATCTGGCTAGCACGCGCGATGTCGCCGCCCAAGAGCGCCAGCGAGCGGGTTACCAGCACCATGAGAAGCAGATAGCTGCCGATCACCAGAAGCGAGAGCGTCTGGAAAGTTACCGCACGGCTGGGGCGGAATTGTATTCCAGCGCTGGTCGCGTTGGCGCTCATTGCGATGAGGCACACCATCACCCCACCAAAGGCACCGCGCAGCGCAATGAGCGCTGAGGGGTATTCAGCACCAAGATAGGCAATGGTGAAGAGGTGCAGGTCAAACGCTAAATTCCCGGTCAGTTCTTTTGTGCTCCAGCGCTAAATCTCGCGCGACGAATCTGCCGCGCCTGCATAAAGGTTATGCAAGAGCATCAACGCGCCAACCGCGACCAACATGTTGAGCACTACTGAGGCCTCAAACGTCAGTGCGACAAGTTCGGGCATCAGGCCAATGCGCGCGTCGATCAGCAGCAAAAGCGGTTGGAATAGTTCAACAAGCGCAAGCGTGATCAGGACGGGCCGAATGGGCCGCAGACTCTCATCACGTCCGTCCGCTGCGAACATCTTGAAGATAAGGAAGATATAGGAAAGGTTTCGTACGCTGGCTGCGAACACCGCGCTGTTGGCATCCCCGCCATTAAGCGTCGCAAACGCGCACCAGGCGCCAGTTACAAAGCAAGCGATCAGAGCAGCGGTGCGATCGGGGCGTTCCTTGTCGCCGAACTTGGCTACCCAGAGCCCAGCACCCACGCTAAGCACGGCGCCTAGAAAATAGGCGCCAAAGCCTGCGAAATCCGCAAACCCAGGATCGAGAGTAGCCGCCGCTGTCATCAGCGCGCGCCTTCGGGCCACAAGATGACACGCACTGTCTGTAGCAAGATCACAAGATCAAGAAACGGCGTGTAATTCTTGGCGTAGTAGAGGTCATATTCCAGCTTCTTGCGGCTGTCATCGATTGAGGCGCCGTAAGGAAAGTTGATTTGCGCCCAGCCCGTAATGCCGGGTTTGACCATATGACGCTCGCCATAGAATTGGATCTCCTCCTGCAGGTCATCGACGAATTGGGGCACCTCGGGACGTGGGCCGACAAAGCTCATCTGGCCCATCAAGACGCACCACGTTTGGGGAAGCTCATCGATACGCACTTTGCGGATAAAGCGACCCACTCGGGTCACACGCGGGTCGTTCTCACTCGCCCACTTCGCTCCATCTTTCTCGGCGTCCGTGGTCATGCTGCGCAGCTTCACAAGGTGGAAGGTCTCACCATAAAGGCCGACCCGCTTTTGCTTGAAGAAAGCTGGGCCCTTACTGTCGAGCTTAACGATTGCGGCAAACAAAGCGATGATGGGAAAGGTCAAAAGCAGCAGGATAATGCTGGCGGAGATATCGAACACGCGCTTGACTGCACTAGACAGCATTCGTCCGCTCGAAAAGCCATCGGAGAAGATCAGCCAGCTGGGATTGACCGTATCGAGATCCACCCGTCCCGTCTCGCGCTCCAAAAAGCTCGAAAAATCGTTGACGTGCACGCCTTTGGTTTTGATCCGCAAGAGATCTTTGAGTGGGAGCGAATTGCGACGTTCCTGCAGCGCCAGAACGACTTCGCTGACGCCCAAATTCTCAACGAACCGACCCAAATCGTGAATCGCCTCGCGCGGGATCGCCTCTTCGACAACGCGTTCGGGCTCGCTCATGGCAATGTAGGAGACAATGGCGAAACCGCTTTCGGGCCGATCCCCCAGCTCACGAAGCCGCTGCGCTCGATCGCCTGCGCCAAGGACAAGCACTCGGCGCCGAAAGGACGCCGAGCCAAGGAAGCTGTTCAGCAGCAAGCGGTCGAAAACCAGAACAAGGACTGAAAAGCCCATCGCGTAAAGCAAGGTAGAGCGCCAGAACGTTTGTCCGGGAACCACGAAATCGATCACAACCAAAGCGATGATGCCTAGGCTGATCGCCACCAATAAACGCGCCCCAGCAAAACGTAGACTGCGAAGGGCCAAGGGGCCATACACCCCTACTGAAATCATCGCGAGCCAAACGACTGAGGCAGATCCCAACAGGGGAATCCACCTTTCGGCCATCGCCCCTGGGTCCATCGCGATCTGAGCCGCGCGCAACTGCCAAGCCATCTCGCTGGCAATGACAAGCAGAGCCAGATCAAGAAGACCCAACAACAGCACGGCGTGCGGGATGTAATGCTTAAATAGGCGTATCATCGGCTGGCTGTCGCGCTCGCTAACAAAGGGGTGGGCGCGCCCGTTCTACGGACCAGTGTTTAAGTGTCGGTAAACTTTACAGCATAAGCGTTAAGCCACGCGATTCTGGCGATGACGCTGGTTAAGCCAGCGTTAGAGTTTTTCGGCGCTCACGCCGCTTCGCCGCTGGTCATGCGCGCGCTGGCCGGCATTAAGCAGTCGGTGCGTCCGCATTTAGGGCATGGTGTGCCAAGCGGCGTAGCGTCGGCTGGGTCGAGCGCTACGCCGCGTGCTTGGGCCAAATCACTGGCAAACCGCGCTTCGATGCCTAGCACAATGGCTTTGCGCGCGGAACACGCGACGCCGTCAACTTCGACCGTGCGGGCGATCGTAAACCAATGCCGGGGCGCGGCTTCTCCTTCGCCAAACATCACCGCTTGCGTGAGCATCGAACCCCGATTCTCGAATGCGGCGTAAGGGACCCAGGCCGGCCAGCGAGCTCCCTCGATCGGGTCAACCGCGCCGCTAGCGCCAGTGGTAAAGGCAACCATTCGTCCGGTCCGACCGAACCGAGCGCTAAAGAAAGGCAGCCCCCGCTCACCAACGCGTTGCAAGGTCGTCAGACGCTGCGCTACCTGATCAAAGCTTGAAGCGAACCGGCGCTGAAGAACCGCCAAGTCATAGCCTGTTTGCTCGCATGCGCGCAGAAACCGTCGGTAAGGCATCTGAATGGCGCCAGCGCAATAGTCCGTCACATGCTCGCGAAACACCTCGCGCGCTTCAGCGCTAGAAAGCCCCGCCCCTTCGACCTGCTGGCTGCTCGCATCGCGCAGTTCCCAGCTGGCGCCCTGCCGAGCGATCTGAAATCGCCTCGCCGCACCGGGAAGCATCTCGGAGAGTTGCAACTGACGATTGTGAAGGTCGAGCCGATGGACGATGCCCGGCATGACCTCAGAAGGCAGAATACGTGTTTGCAACTGATGTTTCTCGCGAAGGCGCTCGCCCAAAGCGGCGCTCACGTCTGAACGCGACAAACGCAATTCGTCGGACAGGTCTTCACAGGCGTGATCGAGGTCAGCGAAGTGATTTTGCCAGCGCTCCACCGCGCGCCGAGCCGCGTCCACGGGGTCTTCATCCACAGGTCGATGCGCGCCCGAATTGTCATAAAGCCGCGCAAAAGCTGCGGCGACCTGTGGCGCTGACGCCAAGAACTCCTGCACTTCCTCGCGATCAATACCAAGGTCTGCAAAACGCTTGTCCGACATGCGCCGGATCAATCCGTCCACACCTCCGATGGCTTCATCCTCGCGAAGGGAGCTGGGATCGAAATCAAATCTCTCGATCACCTGCACCAAAACGCGCGCCGAAAGCGGGCGCTGATTGCGCTCTATCAAGTTGAGATAGCTAGGCGAAATACCGAGTGATGCGGCCATAGCGGCTTGGGTAAGGCCTTCACGCTTGCGCAAACGGCGCAAGGAAGGGCCGGCGAGAAGAGCAGTTTCAGCCATAGCAGCACGGTGTAAATAAATTTACACACTTACACAAGTTGTGGCCTGTTTGAGCTCATACAGACACGAAAGTGCGTAAATTTTCCTGTTATGATGCGCTGCAATATTGCAACCGCGCTGCATCACCTCCCCACGGACGACAGGAGACATCATGACTTACAGTGACACCATCAATCATATGCGCGACCTTGTCGAGGCCAACGGCTCTGGCTGGGCCGCGATCGATCCGGAAAGCGCGGCACGCATGGCTCTTCAGAACCGTTTCAACACGGGGCTCGACATCGCCAAGTACACTGCCAAGATCATGCGCGCCGATATGGAAGCCTACGACGCCAACCCGGCCGAATATACGCAGTCGCTGGGCTGCTGGCACGGCTTTATCGGCCAGCAGAAGATGATCTCCATCAAAAAGCACTTCGGCTCGACCAAAAAGCGTTACCTCTATCTCTCCGGCTGGATGGTCGCTGCGCTGCGCAGCGAATTTGGCCCGCTGCCTGATCAATCCATGCACGAAAAGACTTCGGTGCCGATGCTGATTGAAGAGCTCTACACGTTCCTCAAGCAAGCGGACGCGCGCGAACTGGGCGGGATGTTCCGCGAGCTCGATGCCGCGCGTGAAGCGGGCGACCAAGTGAAGGCGCAAGACCTCACCAATCAGATCGACAATTACGAAACCCATGTCGTTCCGATCATCGCCGACATCGACGCCGGCTTTGGTAACGCGGAGGCGACTTACCTCCTTGCCAAGAAAATGATCGAAGCGGGCGCTTGCGCGTTGCAGATCGAGAACCAGGTGTCGGACGAAAAGCAGTGCGGCCACCAAGACGGCAAGGTCACCGTTCCGCACGAAGACTTCATCCAGAAGATTCGTGCTTGCCGCCACGCCTTCCTCGAACTGGGCGTTGATGACGGCGTCATCGTCGCGCGCACCGACTCGCTCGGCGCTGGCCTAACCAAGCAGATCGCGTACTCAACGGAGCCGGGCGATCTGGGCGACCAGTACAACAGCTTCATCGACGCTGATCCCGTCGATCCGGCCAACATTAAGAATGGCCAAGTTTATATCAGCCGCGATGGCCAACTGCTGGAGCCCAAGCGCCTGCCTTCGAACCTTTACCAGTTCCGCGCTGGCACGGGCGTAGACCGCGTCGTCCTCGACTGTGTCACGTCGCTTCAGAACGGCGCCGACCTGTTATGGATCGAAACCGAGAAACCCCACGTTGAGCAAATTGCCAGTATGGTCGACAAAATCCGTGAGACTGTTCCGAACGCCAAGTTGGTCTACAACAACTCTCCCAGCTTCAATTGGACGTTGAACTTCCGCCAGCAAGTCTTTGATGCCTGGCAAGAAGCGGGCAAAGACGTGTCGGGTTACGACCGCGCTAAGCTCATGAGTATCGACTACGACGCGACTGATCTGGCAGCCGAAGCTGACGAGAAGATTCGCACCTTTCAGGCCGACGCCGCGAAGCGCGCTGGTATCTTCCACCACCTTATCACGCTGCCGACCTACCACACCGCGGCGCTCAGCACAGACAACCTCGCCAAGCGTTACTTCGGTGAGGAAGCCATGCTCGGCTACGTCCTCAACGTCCAGCGCGAGGAAATCCGTCAAAGCATCGCTTGCGTGAAGCACCAGAACATGGCCGGCAGCGATATTGGCGATGATCACAAAGAGTACTTCGCTGGTGAAGCCGCGCTGAAAGCTGGCGGCAAAGACAACACCATGAACCAGTTCGCAGCCGCGTAAGCTGGCGGAAACGTTACCCACGGGGCTTGCATCGCGCTCGTCCCCGTGGGAACCGTTTCGCATCGCAACCACTGTGAGGTCACACTCCTTTTTGCTTTGTGACCTCGGGAGAGAACGAGAATGAGCGACACGCCTAACGCTGAACCCAAACGCGCCGAACCCGGCCGCGCCCGGGCCTTGCTTTCCACAGCAGACATGAAGCTTTTGCGTCGCGCGCTGGAAAGCCACGCGCGAACCACCGAGGACCGTGAGGAACTCGCCAAGATCAACGCTTTGCACCACCGTCTGGGCACCTACGTCCCGTCGTGAGGCAATGCATGGCGCGTCACCGCGCCAGCATCCCGCACCGATTTCTCCTGGGGAGGAGAATACGACCGTCGAAACGCTGGTGCTCTAGCGTTTTGGCGGTCGTTCTTTTTTGTTGAATTAGGCAGAGCGTCGACCAAGCCGCAGCTCCCAGCGTGGTCTCGAGGGCTACAAGCCGTAGAACAACACCAGCAAGATAGACAACGTCGTCACCATTAGCGCCACTAGCGGAACACCTGTGCGGATGTAGTCGCTAAATTCGTACGACCCTTCCGACATGATCAGCATGTTGGTTTGGTACGCAATTGGTGTCGCGTAGCACAAATTGCATCCGAACAGGACGGCAAGCACCAAAGGCTCGGCAGGGATACCAAGCTGCGACGCGATGCTAAAGGCGATGGGCGTTCCGACGGTAGCCGCGGTAGCGTTGGAGGCGAAATTGGTGATGAAGGTCACGAAGGCCATGATGGCGGCCAAGACCAAGGCTGGAGGCAAGAAAGCCAGACCCAAGGATAAGGTTTCGCCCAGCCACTCCGCCGCCTTGCTCTCGTCAATCACGCGGCCAATCGCGATACTGGCCGCAACCAAAACGATCACCTGGCCTGAAAGCGCCCTACCCACCCGGTCAAATTTCACGCAGCCGGTCACGAACATCAGAATCGAACCCGCCAGCGCCGATATCGCAATCGGCAGCAGACTAAACGCGGCTGTGACACCCGAAAACGCCATGAAACCAGTTGCGAGGAGCGCCTTGGACCGTCGTGGCAATTCGCGCGCGCCATCAAGCATAAGGAGGCTGTCACCGCGAGCGAAACTCTGAAGGTCCGCTGCAAGCCCCATGACCAGCAGCACATCGCCTTCCGCAATGCGCAAGTCTCCAACATCGGAGTACTTGTCTTTCTCACCAAGAATACGCTCTGGCCGATGAATACCCAGAACCGCAACGCCATAGAGATCCGCGATACCTGAACTGGGCAACGTGCGCGTGATCAGGCGAGAGTCCGCGGTCACCGTCATCTCGAACACCATCACATCTTCGCTTTGCGAGGAGGCGGTGCGTTTGATGCGGTCGAGAACCCAGTTCGGAGCTAGCTGTCCTTTCAGCTCACGCGTTGCATCCTCAAGCGCCTCGTGGCTGCCCGATATGTGCAATTGCTGCTGCGGCTGAAGCAGGCCAGTCGGTGTGCTGTGCAGGGTTATGCCTTTGGGTAGCTTTTCTTCGATCTCGGCCAGCTCTTTACCGGCCAACACCGAATTCGTCCCCACACGAAGGCGCGTGTGGAATTGTCGGGCCGCGGCCTGCGTCTCGGTGCGGTTGTCATCCAGCAGACGCGGCATGACGCGCCACATGTAAGGCAACGCGACCGCTGCGGCGCAGAGCACAATAGGTGTAAAATCGAACACGCCGCTCTCGCGCATCCCCACATCGACCGCGATGGAGACCACCAAGATATTGGTCGACGTGCCAATCGTGGTCGCAAGACCGCCGATAAGAGACGCTGCGTTAAGCGGCATCAGCGTCTTCGATGTCGCCATCGCGCCCTTTTGCGCAAGAGCGGCAAAGATAGGTATCATCAGCACCAGCACAGGCGTGTTGTTGACGAACATCGACAGCACCAGCGCGATGATGAGCGAAAACAGCAAGCCCAATTGCAAATTGAAGCGAAACAAACGCTCTAGCAATCGGGCCGCTGGGTCCAGCGCACCAGTCACGACCAGCCCCCTGCCCATGATCATGAGAGCGCAAATCGTGATCAGCGCGTAATGGCCAAATCCGCCAAAAGCGAGCGCCAATCCATCAATGGGCTTGGCGCCGTCCAAAGGAAAGAAATAGAGGCCAACCGCGATCACGGCGATCGTCAGCAAGCTGATGATCTCGATGGACATGCGACCACGCGCAAAAGCGACAAACATCGCGATCGTAACCGCCATCGCGGCAAGCGCGTGGTAAGAAGGCATGGTTAGCATGATGTCTCTCATCCCAGGCGCTTACATTCCTGACAGGCTTTCGAATGGCAAGGACATTTGTTGCAAAGCGCCCGACGCCATGCTTGATCAGCGGGCGACTTCATCCGCTCGATCAACGGGGTCTTTCATCCAGTCGAACACCCGGCCGTGGATCATCCAAGACACGCCATAGGTGAGAAGGCAAATCGTCTCGCCGATATAGATGAGCCTGTAGTGACGCACAATTTCCTCTCCAAGCAGGAAAGCGAGGCCAGTCAGACTGATCGAAATCAGAATGATGGCGCCCGAGATCCGGTAGAGGCGATTGCGCGTGCGTTTGGAAGCGATCAGTTCGCCGTCATCGTCAATCTGATCAGGTTTCACCCGCGTAAAGACAAAGAAGCAAAAGAACGCGAGAATCAGGAAGACGATAACAGATGCCCAAAGGTGCACCTGATCGCTGATCGCTTCAAAGACGACACGCCCGGTCAAATCCCCGTTCAGTATGATCCAGCCATCGGCGGGAAAAAGCGCAACCAAAAACATACACACACCGCAAAAACTTGCGAGAGTGGCAATCTTCGAATGCCAGCCTTGGTATGCAAACATCGCGGCGCCCAAGAACATGAGGCATCCAACGAAGATATCGCCCAACATCACCTCCTCGTAATAGAAGGCGCTTATGCTTTCCGTGAATTCGCCTAGGTCAAAAAGACTGAGGCACAGCCCGCCAAGAGCCAAGACTATGGGCATTCCCAACGCAACATAGCCAATCATGGCGGCCAACCGCTTTTGCCCATCGCGTTTTCTGGGGTCTTGCGCGAAGGGGTTGCCTGCTTCGAGCGGATAGCGCCCTTCTCCCACTTCAAACGGCTGTAAACGCATATTTTCCCCCACCTGAAGGCGTGAGGATTACAGCAAACGCCTCAACAAGGAAGGCTCATCGAGACGCGGAAACGCAATCTAGTCCATTTAGGAATGGTGCCCCTGGCCGGACTCGAACCGGCACTCCCGTAGGAAAGCGATTTTGAATCGCTCGCGTCTACCAATTCCACCACAGGGGCACCCTGCATCTTTAGCGGAAGGCGCGCTGTTAGCGGTGGACGCGCTGCGCTTCAAGCTTTGGTTTGCGCAGAATTTGCCACCTTTTTCGACCAAAGGCGCTGTGATGCCCACAAGCGTTACTGATTGTGACGCTGTCGCCCCTTGAGGCAAAGGCGTGTCAGTGCCATGACCATATTGACGACAGGGGCTAAAGAAAGGTCGCAATATGAGCGGGTTCTGGGGCTTGATAAAGAGCCGGCCGATCCTTTCGGGCTTGTTGGCCGTCACGATCCTATTCTTACTTTATCTGGTGTTCGCTCCAAGTGCGCGTGCGTATCAGTACGTGAAACAGGATGTTTCCCGCGGCGAAGTCGTGCGCATGGTTTCCGCCAGCGGTACGTTGCGCGCTCTCAACACGATCAATGTTGGGTCCGAAATCTCGGGGCAAATCACCAATGTCTATGTCGATTTCAACTCGCCAGTGACCAAGGGTCAATTGCTGGCCGAAATCGACCCCACTCGCCCGCGCGCTCAGGTTACGCAGGCGCGCGCTCAGGTGGATCTAGCCCGCGCTAGCCTTGCGCAAGCCGAAGCCTCGATCGCGCGCGCTCTGGTCGACGTGGATGTTCAAACCCGTGAGTACGAACGGCGTGTTGAACTGCAAAAAAAGGGTTTTGTGTCGAGCGCGGCTTTGGATCAGGCGCAAAACGCGCTGGTGGCCGCAAAGGCTAGTCTCAACACGTCACGCGCTCAGGCGCAAAGCGCGAAAGCGCAAATCGCGCAAAGCACCGCCAGCTTGCAGTCCGCCGAGCTTGATCTGTCGCGCACGCGCATTGTCGCGCCTACCAGTGGTGTCGTGATCGACAAACTGGTTGAACCTGGCACTACGGTCGCTGCCGCCTTTCAGACGCCAAACCTATTCACCATCGCAGCGGATACCAGCCGTATGCAGGTCGAAGCCGCTGTGGATGAAGCGGATATTGGCCAAGTCCGCGAGGGTCAGGACGTGCGCTTTGGGGTCGACAGCTACCCACAAGAGACCTTCCAAGCGCGGGTGCAGCAAATCCGAAAAGCTGCCACGCAAAACGCCTCATCGGTCAGCTATCTCGTGATTCTTGATGTCGACAACAAGGACGGGAAATTGCTGACCGGTATGACCGCCAATGTCGATATCATCACTGGTCGCAAAGAGAACGCGCTGCGTGTCCCCATTGCAGCCACTCGCTTTCTCCCGCGCCCTAATGACCGCCCCGACGAAGACGCCGAGGTTGAAGGGGTCAATATCTGGGTTCCGACAGACAACGAATACGAGCCCACGCGTAAACCGGTGACCATCGGTTTGACCGGAGAAGACTATGTCGAGATCACGAGCGGGCTCGAAGAGGGCGAGACGATCATCGTTCGCTCGCGTGAGTTGACGGATAGAGAACTGAGCGAGGGCTCAGTTGAAGTCGAGCTGTGAAGCCGCTCGTCGAAACCCGTGACCTGGTCAAAACCTACACGCTTGGCGGAGAAACCATCCACGCGGTCAACGGCGTTTCGCTAACCATTGAGCAAGGCGAGTACGTCGCGATTATGGGCGCGTCCGGTTCCGGCAAATCGACCTTCATGAACATGATCGGATGCCTCGATGTGCCAAGCGAAGGAACCGTTCTGATCGATGGCATTCCGACCGGAAACATGTCGAGCGACGACCTGGCTGGCCTACGCAATCAGAAGATCGGCTTTGTCTTTCAACAGTTCAATCTGCTCGCGCGCACCACATCAATCGACAACGTCGCGGTGCCCCTGATCTACGCCGGTCTTGACACCGAAACACGGCGCGAACGCGCGACGGCCAAGTTGATTGACATGGGGCTTGGCGACCGGTTGCTTAACACACCAGCTAAATTGTCGGGCGGCCAGCAACAACGCGTTGCGATTGCCCGAGCGTTGGTGACCGAACCCGTTATCCTGCTAGCGGATGAGCCCACGGGCGCGCTCGACACGCGCACCAGCGAAGACATTATGGCCATCTTTGAGCAATTGAACGCGCAAGGCATAACTGTAATCGTTGTGACTCATGAAGATGACATCGCTGAGCACGCCAAGCGGCGGATCGAGTTTCGCGACGGGGAAGTTATCGAAGATCACGCTGTTGAAAACCGGATCATTGCAGTTCCGCGTGGAGAGGAGGCTGCGTGATGGCCAGCTTAGCTGATGAAACCAGAGCCACCTTGACCCCGGCGATGGAGCGACCAAAGCGCAACCTGTTCTCTTCTTGGGGCGTCAATATCGCCATCGCTTTCACCGCCTTGCGCACCAACCTTATGCGATCTTTGCTGACGATGTTGGGCGTGATGATCGGGGTCTTCGCCGTGACCCTTGCGGTTGCTGTCGGAAATGGCGCGGCTGAATCGATCACCTCGCAGATCAACAATTTTGGGTCCAACATGGCCATCCTGGTCCCCGAACCCGATGATGGCGACCAAGGCGGCCCTCCTCGCCGATCGCTAGAAAGAGGCCGTCTCACCATGCGCGACCTTAAAGCGATCCAGAACGAGGTGCCTGGTATCCGAGCGGTTGCGCCGCAATTGCGACAGCCGGTCGACATCGTGGTCGCGGGCAATTCCATGTCGAGCGAGGCGGTCGGCACAACGCCCGGCTATGGTGAGGTGACGGTGCATCTGGCCGATGCGGGCCGTTATATCTCCAATTCCGATGTGCGTTCCGCTGGCCGCGTTGCGGTTCTTGGGCGCACGGTCTCTGAAACCCTGTTCGGCGAGTTCGACCCTGTCGGCGAAACCATTCGCCTCAACGGAGTGCCCTTCACCATCATCGGCCTGCTTGAGGAAAAGGGATCAACCTTCGGCGATGACAACGATGACACGGTCATCATCCCGATCACGACGATGCGGCAACGTTTCGTCGGAGACACTTTGGCTGGCCCGGACGACCTATTGCTGGCCTTTGTTGGATTTGAGGACGGCGTTTCTCTGGCGCAAGGCAAGAAGGACATCGTCGCTGTTTTGTCGGACCGGTATAGCGTGAAGCCGGGCGAGACGACGCCGTTCAAGGTCCGCACAACCGAAGAGTTTGTTGAAGCCACCAGCGTCATCACCGGCATTTTGCAGGCGGTCCTTGTCTCGATTGCGTCCATCTCTCTTTTGGTTGGCGGGATCGGGATCATGAATATCATGCTGGTCAGCGTGACGGAACGCACGCGCGAGATCGGCCTGCGCATGGCTTTGGGCGCGCGTTCCAGCGATATCCGCAACCAGTTTCTGGTCGAAGCGGCGGTGCTGTGCACGCTAGGCGGAACGGTTGGCCTTATTCTGGCCTGGATAAGCGGCCTTGCGCTTTCCAATTACGCCGATTTTCCCGTTCCCGTCGGGATCGGCACCGCGCTTGGAGCCATCGGGTTTTCCGCGATCATCGGTCTGATCTTTGGCGGCTATCCCGCTGTAAGAGCCTCACGGCTCTCACCAATAGAGGCTCTCAGAACCGAGTAGGCCCTAGCGCAACGATCCTGCGAGGATCTTGTGCAGCTTTGAATGCAGCGTATCGTTAGCCGCCAAAATCTGCGCGGAATGGATCGGGTTGGAACGCCCGCGAAAATCGCTGACGAAACCGCCCGCTTCGCGCACCAGCAAGCATCCAGCCGCCGTGTCCCAATCGTTCAGGCCGCTTTCCCAAAAGCCGTCAAAGCGCCCTTGAGCGAGATAGGCGAGGTCGAGAGAGGCCGCGCCAAAGCGGCGAATACCGGCAACTTCGGGGCCAATCGCGCCGAAGATACGGCTCCACTCGGCAAAATCGCCATGGCCCTGAAACGGAATACCCGTCGCGATCAGCGCGTCAGAGAGATTGCGACGCGCCGACACGCGAAGCCGCGCGTCCTGCAACCAGGCGCCTCGGGTCTTCTCCGCCCAATAGGTCGCATCCTGAATAACGTCGTAAACCACCCCAGCTGTGACGTCGCCCCAGCCCTTGCCGTCCAGACGCGGTTCTTGCACCGCGATGCTGATCGCAAAGTGCGGGATGCCATGAAGAAAGTTGCTGGTGCCGTCGAGCGGATCGACAATCCAGCGCGGCTTGCCTTCATCACCCTCGATGACGCCCGCCTCTTCCATAACGAAGCCCCAGCCGGGACGCGCCTGACTCAGTTCGTCATAAACCGCGCGCTCAGACCGCATATCGGCCTTGGAGACAAAATCCGCGGGGCCTTTGCGGCTGACCTGCAAATGTTCGACTTCACCAAAATCGCGGCGCAACCGTCCGCCCGCTTTGCGCGCGGCGCGTTCCATCACGCGGATCAGACCGGAAAACATCGACATCAGGCTTTAGCTCGCTTTGCCGACATAGGTTTGCTCGTAAACGTCAACCACGATGCGCGTGCCGCTTTCAATATGCGGAGGCACCATGATGCGCACGCCGTTGTCGAGCACGGCCGGCTTGTAGCTGGAAGAGGCCGTCTGGCCTTTCACCACCGCGTCGGCTTCGACAATTTCGGCTTCGATCTGCTGAGGCAGTTGCACGCTGATGGGCTTTTCTTCCCACAGCTCCAGCATCACCTGCATGCCATCCTGTAGGAATGGACGAGCATCGCCAAGCAGGTCGCTGGGTAGGTTGATTTGTTCGTAAGTGCCCGTGTCCATGAACACCAGCATATCGCCATCTTCATAGAGGAATTGGTATTCCTGCGTGTCCAGACGCACCTTCTCAACGGTGTCGGCGCTGCGAAAGCGCACGTTGGTTTTGCGGCCATCCTGCAGGTTCTTCATTTCGACCTGCATGTAGGCCCCGCCCTTGCCTGGCTGGGTGTGCTGAATCTTGGCGACCTTCCAGATCCCGCCTTCATATTCGATGATGTTGCCGGGACGAATGTCGACGCCGCTAATCTTCATGGGGGACGTTCTTTCGAAATCTTGTGTTGCGTAAAATCTGGGCCGAAGGCGCTTGGCGCGCGGGACCGCGCGGTCCCCGACACAGGTGATGCGCGCGCATAGCGGAGGGCGCGTGGGACAGCAAGCCGCGTGACCTTGCAGGCCAAACGCGGGGCACCCGCAGCGTGAGCGCGCGGAAATCTTGGTTAATCCCGTTTCACCAATTCACTGGCGGTGTTAGACAAGGATCAGAAAAAGGTTCGCACACCCCCTTATGAAAACAACCCACGTCCTGATCCTGACTTCGCTGGCCGCGGCGATTGCGGCCTCTGTGCCGTCGGACGCGCAGGATGGGCGCCCGCTTCGCACGTTGCCGCACGGCACCTATGAATGCGCGCTTCCCGGTGATGCGACGGGTGATGCGTTTACGGCGGTGAAGGCTGAGGATTTCCGTGTGCTTCCCGGATCGGGCTATCGCGATGCCGGCGGAAAGCGCGGTGTGTATTTGCTGCGCGGCAATGAACTCGTCTTCACCAGCGGCTCCAAAAAGGGCCAGAAGTTTCGCCGATTGGGGAACAACACGGTGAAGCGCATCAAGGAAGACGGCGAGCTAAGCCGACTGACCTGCACGCGTCTAAGCGGCACGGGCTAAGCGCCCGCTTCCTCCTCAGTTTCGATTTCAGGCTCAGCTTCCGGTTCAGCACCGCTCGGCGCGGCTGGCGAAGGATCGGCTGACATCGCTTCCGCCGGATTCTCGGGTGCGATCGGAGCCGGCTCGGGCGCCGTTTCCACTGGTTCAATCTCTAGGCTCGGTGCAGCCGGGACAGGAACTGTGGCCGTTTCGGGAGCTTCCTCGATTGGAGCATGCGTTTCCGTGTTGTCCTCGGCCGCCTGCATAATGGCGGTGCCAAAAACGATCCAAAACGCCGAAGTCAGCGTCGCGGTGATGACGATGGTCAAGAGACGGTCAAAAAACTTCATGGCGCGGTTCAATAACGCCAACGCGTCTCTGAGTCATACTGTATGATGGGGTGTCTCGACAACGCAGCGCATCGCGCTAATGAGATCGTATTACATCGTAATCCGAAGGGATCACCAATGGCTCGCACGTCTCGCCTTTCACGCACGGTTCTGGGTTTGGGTTTAGGGCTGACAGCCTTGCTGGGTCCGGCAGCTGCCTTCGCTCAAACACCCGCGCCCAATCCCGCAACGCCGCTCTACACCAGCTTTGAAGGGATTGAGAAACTGCAAAAAGGCGGTTTGGTCATGATCATCCGGCACGAGCGCACCGAAGTGCCTTCGCGCACGGACGATTACACCAAACCGGCGAACGAATGCCGGGCGCAGCGCAATCTGTCGGTGGCGGGCGTGGTCGCAGCAAGCGAGAATGGACGGCTGTTGCGCGCAGCGGGCATCCCGGTGTCGCGGGTGATATCAAGCCCCATGTGCCGGGCGGCGGAAACCGCGCGCTACATGTTCGGCGTCGACTACACGACCGACGCGCGGTTGATGCACCACGATCCAGGCGAGAACAGCAGCCGACCGCTTGATCAAGCGGCAAGAGAAACCGCTGAACTGGTGAGCGAGTTAGCGCCCTTGTCCGGCGTGGGGAACATTGCGCTGATATCACATGGCGGCAACATCTTCATGGGCACGGGTCTGCGCCTCAGCGAGGGAGAAGTGGGAATTTTGCGGGTTGATGAGAATGGCACAGCCACCGCGATCAGTCAGTTTTCGGGAAGCACCCTTGGTTTCTATGTGCGCATGAAACAGCAGGAAGCGGCCGACGCTGAGGCCGAAGACAAATAGAGCCTCACGCCTCGTCAATAGCCTTGGCGAAGGCCTTGATCGCGGCGACTTCATCACCGTTCCAGATCCCGCCTGACACCGCCAAAAAGTCCGCACCCGCCTGTACCAGCGGCGCGCAATTGTCAGGCGTGATGCCGCCGATTGCCACCACCGGGATCTCGAACAGCTTGACCCACCATTCGATCAATTCCGGCTCTGGGCGCTGGGCGTCGGGCCCTTTGTCTTTGGTGGTCGACGGAAAGAACGCGCCAAAAGCCACGTAGTCCGCCCCCGCCTCGCCCGCTTCCATCGCGAGATGCTTGGAGGCATGGCACGTGACGCCAATCTGCGCGTCTTGGCCCAGCGCCTCGCGCGCCTCTTTGGGATCGCCGTCGTCCTGGCCCAGATGCACTCCGTCGGCTTTCAATCGCTTGGTCAGAGGCACGCTGTCGTTGACGATAAAGGCGCATTCGTAGCGCGCGCATATCTCTTGAAGCGGGCGCGCCAGCCGGTCGGCTTCGTGCTGATCGACACCTTTCACGCGGAATTGAAAGGCCGCGATCCGATTGCCGCCCTCGCCCATGCCCGCTTCAAGCGCGCGCTCGAGCCGCTCGGGGAAGTCGCCACCCACCTCAAGCGGGGAAATGAGATAGAGTTGGGTTTTCATAGCGCTGTCCGTCATTTTGGCGCTCTTAGACTGTGCGCTCACTCTCTGCCAAGCGGTGTAAACAAACGCGGCTTCCTGTCCGGCCTTGGGACAAAGCCGCCGACCCGCTCGCGCCGAGCAGCAAACATGGTATCCAAATCGTAAAGGAGACGATCAATGGGTATCGTGAGGTTTGCGTGCGGCGCGGCGTTGGCATCGGCGCTGGTTCTGGCTTCTCCCGCGGCGGCGCAATCCCGTTCTGAGCCCATTGTCGCGACCAATGTATCCTTTTTCGAAGACGTGCAATTGGGCGATCTCAGCCTTAGCCCCGTCAACATCTTCCACGACACACGCTGCGCGGACCCCGAATTCTGCTTTCGCAACAACCAGTTTGCAATCTCGGTGATCCTGTTCACCGACGACGGGTTGCAGGAAGTGATCCTGCGCCTATTCGAGGCAACTCCTCTTCCGGGCGGCGGCACGTTGACGCTGACGAACACAGGCACGCCGCCCAGCCAAGAGGGAGCGATTGGTCTTGAGCAATACCAGCTTGAGCTGGTCTACCGCCCACTCGAAAGCGAAACCCAGCGCGAAAACACCAGCGACAGCGAACCGGCGCGCCAGCGCGCTCTGCCCTCGCTGATCGAGCCCGCTCGGGCCTGAAGCGACGCTCTTAAGGGTTTAGCCCGCCACGCTCGCCTCAGCGATCTGATCGATGGCCTTGCCGAGCGCTCCGTCGAACTCGTTGTCCGATTGGCCTTTGCGCAGGTCCTGCAAAAGCCCGCGCGAGAAACTGGCGATCATACCCGGATTCTTCGCCAGATGCGCGCACGCATCGTCGGTGGAATAACCACCCGACAAGGCAACCACGCGCAGTACAGCGGGATGTTCGATCGCGGGCGTGTAGTGACCGGGCTTCACCGGGATCGACAGCTTGAGCATGACCTGACGACCTTCGGGCAACGCGTCGAGGCCCTTTAGGATTTCCGCCAGAAGGATGTCTTCGCCCGCCTCACGGTCTTCAGCGGTGATGTCGTATTCCGGCTCCAGCATCGGCATTAGGCCAGCGTCGGCAATCTGGTTGCCCACGTCGAACTGCTGCGCGACAATCGCGGCGATCCCTTCCGGATTGGCCGATTTGATCACCGAGCGCATTTTGGTGCCAAACATACCCTTGGCGACCGATTTTTCGAGCAGAGCGGGCAGTTTGTCGAGCGGCTTCATCAACTGAACACCGTTAGCCTCGTCCGCCAAGCCCTGATCCACCTTGATGAAGGGAACAACGCCGCGCGCTTTGAGAGCGTCCGCGGTGGGCTTGCCATCGACGTCTCCGTCCCTCGTCATTTCAAACAAGCTCGCGCCGCTCACCTTGCCGCTGGCAAAGCAGGGCGAGGTGATCAGGCGGCCGCGCATCTGGTGGATTTGCGCGAACATTTCATCATCGCCCGACCATTCGGCATCGTCCACGCCATAGCCGCGCAGCGCCTTGGGGGTGGAGCCACCCGACTGATCCAAAGCGGCGATAAATCCTTGCCCGCCGGCGATCCTCGCCGTCATCTGTTCGGTGTTCATAGCGCCTATATTTCCTTGGGGATTGGGTCTGAAAACTGGTGCATTGGCCTTAGCCAGCGCCCGCAAACGCTGCAACCGCGCGCGCACACGAATCCCTGCAAAAAAGGCGGCTTTGCGCAGCGCTAATCAGATGCGAGGCGAGAATTTGCGAATGATGCCGGTAAAGCTGAAAGCGGGCTTGCCGTCCCCGGTTATAAGGCCGCGCACGAAGATCGTCTTGCCCCCGCCGCGTGTGACTTCTCCGCGCGCTTCGACCATGGCGCCCGGCGCAACACCTCCCAGAAAATCGCCAGACAGGTTGAGGGTCACCGCGTTCGCCCCCTCAAGCTCGTCGGTCGCGATGGCAAAGAGCGCGAAGTCGGCAAAGGTCATCAAGCACCCGCCATGCATCGAACCCGCGCCATTCATGTGCTTTTCTTCCGCTCGAAACGCGCTGAGATAGGTTCCGTCGTCCTCCTGCCGCATAAAGAATGGGCCGGACCGGGTTTCAAAGGGATCGTGGTTCCAGTGATACCAGCCTGCAAACTCCCCTTCGGTGGCCTGCACCGCGTTGCCATAACCGTATTCGGTCTTTGTCTCGGTCAATCGACAAACTCCTCTAGGAAATGGCGGGCCACCGGGCTCAGGCTTGCGCGGGCCAGCACCACCGAGGAACCCTCGTTCCAGATCGCTTCGCTGTTGGCCAAGACAATGAGCGTGAGGCGCTGTTCAGGTACCTTGAGATAGATCGCCGAATACTTCTGGTCGTCCTTGCCCGAATGCCACATGAGGCGCTTGCCCTTGTAGTCTTCGAGCCACCAGCCGAGGCGGTAATCGCCCAGCGGCCCGATCACCTGACGCTCGGCCAGGCGCGCGCGGTGCTCTGGTGGGACGAGACGCCCTTGGTCATAGGCGATATCGAACGCGGCAAGCGCGCGCGGATTGGCGACCATCCCTGCGGCCGCGCGAAAATCGTCGTCGGGATAGGGCTGCTTTTTGATGCGGCCATCGATGACGTGGTGCGGCATCGTCAGATAGCGCAAGGCCGCGCCACTGTTCGGGTCGCGCCATCCAAGCGCTACGTCCTGCATACCCGCCGGCTCTAAAACGCGCTCGCGCACAATGTCGCGCAAGGGACGCCCGCCCGCGCCTTCGATTGCCCGATCAATCCGGGCGTAGGCGATGGGATTGTAGACAAAAGCGTCGTCGTTGGCGCGCATGTCCAGCATGTTGCCCAGCGTGGTGGCTTTCGCGCAGTCCATGGGAGCGATGGCGTTACCGAACATGTCGTTGCCGCCGCTCATGAAAGGGATCGGCGTCTGGATCATGCGCTGACACAGGTCGGTCCACCCCGCGTCCGAGGCCATCGGCGTCGCGAGATTGATGCCGCCCGCAAGGCTCTCCGCATGAACGGCCGTGGCCGCGATAGGCTTGGTCACCGAGGCGATGTAATAGGTGGTCTGCGGCGATGTCGGGATGTCGCCTTCATCATCCGACCAGCCCAGGTAGCTCTCCCAGGCAATCGCGCCGTCCTTGACGATCAGCGCGCTCATCGCGGGCGTGTTTGATTCTTTTCGAAACTGCTCGAGAAAGGCGCCAAAGGCCTCGTAATCCTCTTCGTTCGCCAAAGCGGGCTGCGCCGCAAACAGCGCCAAAACCGCAAAGAGAAACCTTCTGATCATCGCCACATCTGCAAGCGGCGAACGCCGCCGGCCAGCGCCTGGTCGTCGGAAACCGGAGAGATAGTGCGCTCAATCAATTTCCAACCTCCCCATGAGAATTTCTGCCAAAGACCCGTCATCATGAATCGCCCTTTCCATTCGCGCGCACCTAGCTTCAGCTCTAACTCCGCTGAGCCAGCGTACCACGCCATTTTGCCATAGCGACGCACGGCGCCCTCGCCCACACGGAAACCGAGACAACGAAAATCGCGTTCCACCGCGACGAGAAAACTGGGCCGGTCAAGGACTTCTAGCGGCGTCGTCCCGAATAGAAGGACGCAATCGCGCGAGACAAGTCTTTTCAGATCGGCGGAATTGCGCCGCATCCAGGCCTCAAGGAAACGCTGTTCGCGCTCCTGGATCAGAAAGGGGATATCCGCCATGGATCCGTTTCTTCTTCCAAAACCCGTTCAAAGGGTAGACGGCCTTGAGTGCGCCTACTTGAGCTCCGCCTTCGCGCTAGTTTGCCAAGGCGGCAACGCCGGGCAGCTCTTTGCCTTCCATCCATTCCAGGAACGCGCCGCCTGCGGTGGAGATATAGGTCACATCGCTTGTGACTCCGGCTTGCGCCAGCGCGGCCACGGTGTCGCCGCCCCCGGCGACGCTGACCAGCGATTCCTCCAGCGTAAGCGCCGCGACGTGGCGAGCCAGAGCCATGGTTGCCGTGTCGAACGGTTCGGTTTCGAACGCGCCCAACGGGCCGTTCCACACCAGCGTGCGGCATGTCTTGAGCACATCAGCCAGCGCTTCGGTTGCCTGAGGGCCGATATCAAGGATCATTTCATCTGCGGCCACTTCGTGAACGTTGCAGGTGCGCAAGGATGCCGGGTTCTCGGCAAACTCCTTGGCGACCACCACGTCGTAGGGCAGGTGTATGGTGCAACCGGCGTGATCGGCCTCGTCCATGATCTTGGAGGCGGTCTGCGTCAGGTCATGCTCGCACAGCGATTTGCCCACATCCACCCCGCGCGCGGCAAGAAAAGTGTTGGCCATACCACCGCCGATGATGAGGTGTTGCACCCTGCCCACCAGGTTTTCGAGCACGGCGAGCTTGGTTGAGACCTTGGCCCCGCCGACAACCGCCGCCACGGGCGCTTCAGGGTTGCCGAGCGCCGCGTCGAGCGCCGTCAGCTCTTTCTCCATCGCACGGCCTGCATAGGCTGGGAGAATGCGCGCAAGGCCTTCGGTTGTCGCATGGGCCCGGTGCGATGCGCTGAACGCGTCGTTGACGTAGAAATCTCCGTTGGCGGCGATGCTGGCCGCAAAGGCATGATCGTTGGCCTCTTCGCCCGGCCAGAACCGCGTGTTGTCCAGCAAGCCCACATCGCCATTGCACAAGATACCGATCGATTGTTCGACCACGGGCCCGGCGACCTCAGGGATGAACATGATCTCTTTGCCAATGACACTTTCAACATCCCCCACGACCATGCTGGTCGAAAGCACCGAGGAACGCTGCCCGTTGGGACGCCCG
>ERZ1740070.455-NODE-455-length-28274-cov-6.143485_pt1 | contig 28274 bp, 28 predicted proteins | sample MGYA00581734_ERZ1740070 | MGnify/ENA primary metagenome ERZ1740070 (study PRJEB43018, sample SAMN04849744) | marine metagenome | isolation source: floating plastic debris | place: Pacific Ocean | collected 2008-09-01 | study: EMG produced TPA metagenomics assembly...
AGATTGAAACCCCTGCAGAAGCGGGGTGCCTGACTTTAACAGCAAACCCTAAATAAGGGCCTTTCCAAACTTTCAGCCGTTGAGATGTTTCTAAGCCTTCTTCACAAATCGCGTCGATCAAAAGAGTTTTGGAGACTTCTAAACTCTCTAGATCAAACCGCTGTAGTCGTTCTAATCGTTGTTGAAAAAAGTCACTGACTGGCACAGGCTCAGCCTCGATTGTCCAGCGTTTTAGCTCAGTAACCCCCAAATACTTAAAGGCATCCTTGTAATTAAAGCTAGAGAAGCTTTTCTTTCAGTTTTGAGTGACCTGGGACATCGCTAGCATCCAGTAGTCTGCTTGTATCTACTATGGTAGCTATTATCAACTCAGATCTGACATGTACGTTTCAACCAAGTCAATCGGTTAAGATTCGTCATGACATGTGTATCACGGAGAAGCTCCGTTTCCAGAAAGTCAGTGGATTCGCGAATGCTCGCTAATCCACCCTACAAAAACTATCTCAGAGCCGACCGCTAATCAACCCTGATGCGCTTGGTCAGAATTGCCATGACCTCGTTGGGTCGCCCGGTGGGTAGGGGTTTGCTCCAATCGTTGGGTTCAGAGTAGTTGAGTTTATGCAGCAGTATGATGGTGTTGCGCACGGCAACATAGTATCTACGAATCTTCATTTGTCTCTTCCAGTAGTTCCTAAATCGTACCTGCTATGATCAAGCCAGTAACCTGCTGATGCCGACCTGACCTATGACAGCCACCCAACCCAGCAGCCCTCCGGTAACGCTATACGACACCGACTACATGCAGTGGATCACGACCACAGTAGACAAGTTGCGCCGTCAGGACTACAGCCACGTTGACTGGGCTAACCTGATCGAAGAAATTGAAGACATGGGAAAACGGGAGCGGCGCAGCTTAGAGAGTAATTTAACGATATTACTGCTGCATTTACTGAAATGGAAATATCAACCTGACAAAAGGAGCGGGAGCTGGGCAGGCAGCATCGTCGAACATCGCCGCCGTATTCGCAAGGCATTAAAAGACTCCCCCAGTCTCAAACCTCAGATAGAAAAAATGCTGTCCGAGGCTTATACAGATGCTATCAATCAAGCCGCTGCTGAAACTCAGCTTCCGGCAGATACGTTTCCCAGTGAATGTGAGTTCAAGCTATCTCAGATTATGGACGATAACTTTTCGCCATAGTGAGTTCGGTAAGGTACATTCTCAACGAATATATCTAAAAGAAACTCAACTAAAATAGTTTGAGACTATTGTTCTAATTGATAGTCTGTCTGTTCGGCAAAATTGCATACCAGGACAGATAGCCCTGCCCTGGCACAGCAATAGTCAAAGCTTCAAACTGTTTTAGTCAATCCTGACGCGCTTGGTCAAGATCGCCATGACCTCATTGGGGCGTCCGGTGGGGAGGAGCTTGCTCCAGTCGTTGGGCTCGGCGTAGTTGAGCTTGTGCAACAGCTTGATAGTGTTGCGTACGGCGATGGGAGGGCCAAGTAGCGTATGGCGGACGATCTCAAATTGGTGCTCGGGTAAACGAGCAGGCTGAGATTTCGCCGCGTCAGCGTCGTCGGATGAATATTGAAACATGGATTCTGATCTCCAAAACGTAGTGTTTGCGAAGGAAACCAGAACCGAATGCCTTAGCAAACCACACAAGATGTATGCACACCGGGGGTGCTAAGGCATAATAACCAAAGCCCGCAGTTGGCTAGATCAGCTGTGGGTCAGCTGTCGGTTAGGTGCGTCACCACCTGCCGACAGTGCCAGGTATTCAGTTCTGTAGTAGGGCTATAAAAATAGCCTTCGAGAAACTATAAATCTCTTTTAGAGGCTAGTCAAGAGACAGATGGAAAAGACTGTGGATAAGAGTCTTGCTCTGACCAGAAGATACTGCCAATAAACCGTTTAGGCATCACCACGAGTATTTATCAAATATTCTTGATGGGTTGCTTTGACAGATTAAGGTGGTTTTATTGGTGAGAATGAACCCAGTCAGCATGTTCTGAGTCCGTCAAGACTGAGTACACTGTGTTATCCAAAGTTACTGTATGCTGCTTAATTGAGATGAAACACTAGCTTCATAGACCATTTCTAATCTAAGTTGTGAATCATCTCTGTGGTTAGCGCTTATTGAAGAAGTCAGACTGGTAGTTCTGTCAAAGTTTCCATCTAACTCTTCAATAGGTAGCTGTGTTGCAAACTCGATTACCGTAGTATCGCTTTGAACTATAAATTCATCTTGATCAAGGAAGGGAGATAGTCCATTATCAATATTCGTTAAACCGCTAATAAAGAGAGTCTCATCCTCTACATTATTCAACGTTATACTACCGCTGATATCTTGAGGTTCTACGTTATCAAGAGTAGCAGATGCAGCTTCACTATTGACACTCCAACTGCTTCCAACTTGTTGCCTATTCAGGGTTCCAAAAACTTCATCGTCGCTGGGTCCGCCTTCGTCAAGGAGATCGATAGAGACAGACAGTATCCCTTCTAAATCCTCTGTAATGACTTCTCCGTCTATTTCGAAAATGGTATTTCTATCTTGCACAAATGCAAGAATATTTGTGCCTTGAGAAAAGGGTATGCTTTCAGTCTCGCCCTCTGTAAGTTTAGATTGAACAACATCAAACGACACCCTTGTCATCTGTTGGTCAAGGTTCACGTCCAGTACAGTTACATTTGCTTGGAGTTCTAACGTTGATGACTCTTGGTTGCGGTCAATTTCTTGGCCGTTCTGTAATACTGCATAGCTGATAGATTCAGTGCCTCTGGTTGAAAAGTTAAATATACTGCCAGCTTCATAAGGTCGCGCTATCTGGATTTGATATTCCTCAACTCCATCTGCCTGGGCTATCGGAGCATTAGTTCTGGTAGCACTATTTTCAACATTTACAGATAGAGAAGGTTGTTGATTATTAGAAACTAGATCTGGTGTTTGTGCAAATAGAGATGCCGGAAAGGCAATGATGACAAACGGGACGGTAAATATATGAACTAATTGCGATCGCATTAATCTTCTCAGCATTTTCAAAAGAATATTGAAAGAATTACAGTACGAGCATTCAGCTTCAGATTTAACATATAAGGCCCCTATCTTTGAATGCTATCTGTCACTCGTTACAGATAGATATCTGCTCTATTATGGCAGTCGTTTTCAAATCAGGGGCAATATACAGATATCTAACAAGCAGACGAAGTAAAGCCCAAAAGCATTTAGACTTTTGGGCTCTGATGTCTGCTTGCTAGATTTGATTACACTCAGTTCCAGCACATTTGAAGCGCATTCTAGTTAACGCGTTAGTTAACGAGACAGTTCTCCACAATCTTCTGAGTTGTTTCTTGTACTTCAAGCGCCCAGGGCTCCCCGGCTTGTAGAGCCTTCTCAACGGTATCTAATGCCTGATAGAACAACTGCCAGCCAGCTTTCTCTCGCTCATAGGTCTTTTGCAAGGCGCTAGGCTCTTCTTGGATAAAGTCGAAACCTTCTTGCAGTTGAAAAACACCTGTGTGGATAAACTCAGCCGCCTCGTCTGACTTACCAGCATTAAACAGGTTTGCCACTTTGAGCGAAAATCTCAACATAGCAACTGTAATAGGCAGCCGAGAGACAAAACAACCGGTAAATGGATCAATATCAGCCTTAATGCTATCTGTTACCTCAGGTAGTGCGTCAGTATACTTAGAGAACAACAGAATCCGGAGATAGTCTCCGACTTGTTTACCCACTTTGGCCATAGCAATGGCCTCTTGCGCAAACCCCTCTTTATCGTGGCGCATAATCAAACCAGAGGCATGGGCATAGCCCAAGTTTGGCTGTTGACCACGGGCCGAGAGAATATAGGCCTGGTCTTCTGCACGACCGATAAAGCTAGGTGTAAAGGTTTGATAGCGGCGTAATGAGTCTACTAGCATCCCGTTGGTGCCACCGGTCACATGAATACGCTGAATCGCTTTTGTCTCTCCATCAAAGTCAGTACCTGCTTCATAGCGGGTCATCATTTCTGCCTCAGTGGATAGTGCCTGGGGCAGTTTGCTAAAGAACACGTACTCGTCTGGGGCAAGCTTAGCGGCAGGAAAGGTTACATCGGGTGTGAATACGCCTTTGTGGATGTCTCGCTGATTGACTAGCGCCCCGGCAATCATGCCCAGCTCAATGGGCTGTCCAGCAGAGTCTTTACCGGTGGCACCCCAGAGAGGTGTTTTAAGATGGCCAAAGGCAGTCGCGCCAGTTTGCTCTAGTAGCTCAGCCTGGGGAAATACCTGGTCTAGGTCAATCTTGAATGTAGCCTTAATTTTAGGATCTACTAGCGTATTCCAAAGGGCAACAATTGCTTTGAGAAAGCTATAGTGACGGCCATAGCGACCATCTACACCAAAGACTGACAGCATTTCCCTGGCGTCTTCATTAGAGGAGGATTTCTCTAAGATAGGCAGCAACATGTTATCAAGCAGGGTGTTGGTATCTGTCTCGGTAAAGGCAAAAATGTTGAGCTGATCTAGAGGCTCACTGGCGGCTAACACCTGCTTTAGATAGCTCTTACCCAACGTTTGCAGACGCTCATGGGTCACAGATACAGACAGGACGCAGTTCACCTTATCGGTACTGCCTGATTGCTGATTCTCATACTCGACTGCGTGGTTAAGATGCTGTAGACCATAGAGAATTTCGTTGCTTTCAGCGGATACACCAATGGGAATGGGGTGGTCGTACCAGTAGACCTGAGGATCGTCTGCGGCATCGGCTAACTCAGCTTGAAAATCGGCATCAAACCCAGCTAGGTCAGCTGAGACCAGGGGCATTGTCAGCAGAGCATTAGAGGTGAATAAAACTTGCTTAGCAGGGTTTTCGATCGGGTTGGGGTTGAGCTGGTCAATGGCAACTGTGCGCTTTGCCCGCAGTGTGGCAACTCGCTCAGATTCATGCCCCCAAATGTCTGTGCCTTCAGGGAATAGGGCAGACCAAATAGCATTGGCGGTAGCGACAGGAGCACCACCAGCAGCCTCTAACGTTGCAGCCATCTGGTCTAGCTGAATTTTGAGGGTGGTATTTTGATCGCAGGCTTGCTCCAATTCTTGAGTAATTAGCTGAGCGCTTTGGGTGTAAAACTTGGCTACTTTGCCCCAATCGGGTGAATCGGATATTTTATCTAAGTAGGTTTGGGCTTCGGAAAAGCTGGTATGCCCTTCACCCGCTAAAACTATAAGGAACGCTGCATTAAGGCTTTGCAATACGGACGTTGCATCTTGCTGGTCAACCGTCAGCTCTAGAGGCAGAATCGCTGGATTTCCAGCAGACTGAGTTAGAAAATTCAGAATAGGATTGAGGGCTGTCATGAGTTTAGAAAAAACGTCTAGGGGACAACTCAAATGGTTAGCCGTTGCTGAGCATCAGAAACGGCCATTTTGGGATGCACCCTATAGTTTTATGCGAATCTGCCCTTCAGTATGGTGATGCGGACTTCAAATTAAGTCGAAGTTCTGCTGAAGTTTTCTTTCTAGACTAAAAACTCATGCTGCCAGGCGAACAGGCCACAGCCAGTTTTGCTGCAAATGTCAGGGAATGCGTTGGACACAGAGGGGGTGACGAGTTTTATTCGCAGCGATCGCAAACCCCGTGCACCGTCACCTCATAATTATCTACAGTGAGCCCAGAACGAAGCTGAGCCGTATCTAAACACTGAAACTGCTCCCAAGGGATATCCTCAATTGAGCCACACACCTTGCACCGAAAATGATGATGTCGGTCAACGTTGGCGTCGTAGCGACACACCCCCTCTTCTAGCAGCACCTCACGCACTAGACCAACATCGCGCAGCGCCTGCAGGGAGCTGTAGATAGTTGCCTGGGAAGATCGAGGGACATCCTTATTCACATCGTGCAGGATTTGCTCAGCTGTTGGGTGATCCTTACGGACAAGCAGATTGGAATATACTGCAAATCGCTGAGGCGTAACCCGCAGATGCTTAGATTTGAGTAACTTAATAATTTCGTCTGTCTGCTGAGCCATCGTCGATATTAACTAATACTTTCTTCAATGCGGCCTAAGGAGCATCCAAGGATACAAGCAACCGATCCCTTTGGAGCGTATATTGCAAGCATAACACTACTATCTTAGTATTCACATTAGCTGACATCAATTTAAAAATCAGAATCATTCCGGGTATTGATATTTCTTAAAATAAGAACTATTCTTAGTTAGTAAGGCAGCCGTATGTCAGACAGTTCAAATGAACTAATAATGACCACTGGGCAGATGTCTTGTGATCAAGTGATCCACCTATTAGTTAATTACAGGAAATTATCATGGCTGTTATCGAAAAAGTACCTAGCGTTGTTTTTAAGACACGCGTCCGTGATGAGTCCGTTGAAGGCCCTAACCCCTACCGCTGGGAAGATACAACTACCGAAGATATTTTTGCTGGCAAGAAGGTTGTTGTTTTCTCCCTCCCTGGTGCATTCACTCCCACGTGCTCTTCTAACCACTTGCCTCGCTATGAGGAGCTTTATGATGAAATGAAGTCTCTCGGCGTTGACGATGTTTATTGCCTGTCTGTAAATGACGCCTTTGTTATGTTCCAGTGGGGCAAACAGCAAGGCGCCCAGAAGGTTAAGCTTCTACCCGATGGCAACGGCGAGTTTAGCCGCAAGATGGGAATGCTGGTTGACAAGTCTAACCTAGGCTTTGGCATGCGCTCTTGGCGTTATTCCATGGTGGTTAACGACATGACTGTCGAGAAAATGTTTGTTGAGCCTGACTTTGGTGACAACTGCCCCACTGACCCCTTTGAGGTCTCTGATGCTGACACTATGTTGGCTTACCTCAAGGGTACTGATGCACCTGGTGTCTCTGATCCTCGCAAAGAGTTTGTTGGCTAGGTTATCGCCTTAACAAGACCCGAGCACAGGGCTCGGGTCCATCAGAACCTTAAATGATTCGCTACTTTAAGAGAGCCAGCAATGCTCGGTTGCGTAAAAAATTGTTAGGCAAAGTTTTGGTATTTAAACTAAGTTTCACCAGTCCTCTGCTAAGCCCCTTCTCTTCAGCAGCGGGGAAATAGCTCAGGCATCGTTTTTTGATGCAAGGTGCTCATTTTTTATAGAGGGCAGCTGTTTTTAGTCTTTTGTATCTCGAAATGCTCACAAGGTTACAGTTCCTTCAAAAGTAAGCCCTGGTTGACCTTTAAATAATGCTAGGTAATGAGCCTGCGCCCTATTGGGCACATTGCCTAGTAAAGGCTTGATACAGGGCTAAGACACTAGTTCTATATAGCTGAGCTACTGGTGATCAACCCCAACATAAAAACTTACACAGGAGAGAAAACACGATGAAATTGTCTAGTGCCAACATTGAAAACCACCTAGATACTCTATACGACGCGATTGTTGTTGGCGGTGGCATGGGAGGATTATCAGCGGCTATTTACCTGGCACGCTATGGTCTCAAGTGTCTCATCATTGAAAAGGGCAGGGGACGCTCCCTGTGGATGCAGGAAACTCGAAACTATTTGGGCTTAGACCCAAGCACGCCAGGTCGCAACATTCTTACCCATGGTGCACAGCAGTCTCTTGATTGGGGCGCCGATCATCTCAGAGCCTTTGTGGAAGAAGTCACTGATGATGGAGACACACTGGCTGTGCGGGTCAAAGTAGGCAAGAAAAACAGCAAGTATTACACGCTACGCAGTAAGTATTTGATTGCGGCCTCTGGTGTCATTGACATACTGCCTGAGTTGGAGAACATGCAAAATGTTTACGACTATGCAGGCTACACACTGCATGTTTGTATGATCTGCGATGGCTTTGATATGTGGGATCAAAAGGCGGTACTGATGGTTAGTCGTGAGGCTCAAATTAATGCCGCCTTCGTCCTCAACTGGTTTACTCCCTATATTTCTGTACTGACCAACGGATTCTCTCCTGGGGATGCCATGAAGCAGAAGCTAGAGGATCATGGATATCCTCTATATGAGGCTCCCATTACACGAGTTTTAGGTGAAAACCACAAGATGAGCGGTGTTGAACTAACCGATGGCACCGTTGTGGAGGCTACAACAGGTCTGATTAATATGGGCTCGATCTATCACAACCAGTATCTGAAGGGTATTGATGGGCTGACGTGGGATGGAGAAAATTTGATCACAAACACTATGGCTCAAACAACCCACGAACGGATTTTTGCGGTAGGTGATCTCAAGCAGGGCTTAAACCAGGTATCGGTGGCTGTGGCTGATGGCACACTAGCGGCCACTCAGATTTGGCGATACATTCGACGGGCAAGTACTCCACGCAAGTGGGAAGAAAACTTGGTGTCGATATCTGCTTAGAGATTAAGTGCGAGAGACGGGAGCATCAGGTGCTAAGCTGCTGAATCGGTCTATGCTGACAATAGTGACTGTCGTAGATTTCTAGAACAGTCGTGCATAGCTGGCTACCAAGTTTGCACTTGGTCGGCACTAATGTGGTTATTTACTGAGCCACAACCCTAGAGGCCCGTTTATTTCTTCGCTTATGCCGTGGATCCGTATTGCTAGTGGTGGAGTTGCGATCGCAGTTGCCCTCCTGATGATTATTTTAGGAGGGTGGTATTTCACCATCGGCTTTGGCATTATCGTCTATTTGGGGCAGCTCGAAGTCTTTGCGTTAACAAAAGCTAAAGGAATCAATGCGGCGGTCAAAACGACACTGATCGTCAGCCAAGTGCTGCTGATATCGGCCCATATTGCGCCACCTCTAAGCGATGCCATTCTATCGTTGGCCGGCACCTGCATTTGTTTTTACGTACTATTTCAGCCCAAATTTGCCACCATTGCTGACGTAGCCGCCTCTATTTTGGGTCTCTTTTACGGTGGCTATTTACCCAGTTACTGGATTCGACTGCGAAACTGGGAAAGCAATCTAGCCAATCTGCCCTTAGGCGGCTACTGGCCCACCGATTGGAATTTAGATAGCTTACCGATTGGGCTCATTCATACACTATTAGTCTTCTCCTGTATCTGTGAATCTGATATTTGGGCCTATTTCGCCGGTCGCACCTTTGGTCTCACACCACTTACCAATATCAGCCCCAAATAGATCGTTGAAGGTGCCATCTGTGGCATTAGCGGCAGCTTTTTGATGGGCTGCACTGGCGCCTGGCTGATGCAGTGGCCCCTCTGGTGGATAACGGGTGCCGCCTTTGGCACAATGATTGGTGTGGCTAGCTTACTGGGCGATTTAACCGAATCTTTGATGAAACGAGATGCCGGTGTTAAAGATTCCGGTACGCTTATCCCTGGTCACGGCGGTATTTTAGATCGCACCGATAGCTATGTGTTCACTGCGCCCCTCGTGTTTTATTTCATCACCATGTTGCTGCCAAGCCTGCCGGGAGTTTGGCCAGGCGGATAATGAGCAGCAGTAGAGACTAAGGCTGAACCATAATTTTGCACTGACAGGTGAGCTGGTCATCGTGCACCTGTAGTGACTGCAGGTCAGTTTGCTCACCCAAGTTCCAACAAAAATCCTTAAGGGCATCGCTGAGTCTATACTCTCCCGATGCCAAATACCATTGAGCCGCCGTCAGCTGCAGGATATGACCGCAGTCGACTGCTATTTGTCCCTTTAAACAAATTTCCGACTGGCCATCTCGAACTAGATGCAAGCTTAAGTCTTGGCCTAGGGTTTGGAGTCGCGATTGATATTGAGATAGCTGTGGGTCATGTAAAGCGGCAATGTCAGCTCCATAGTGAGTGGCCACCTCGGTCGCAACGGTTTCCTTTGCCAACAGCGTTTGCCAAAAGTCTAAGAGCCCTTCCGCCAAGATTGAATCTGTCGATGAGGCTGCTAATGCATCGACATCAAAGGCTACTTGACCCTCAATGGGAAATGGCTGCTGTAGCCGTAGAGGCTTACCTCGCAAAACCTGGCCGATATTGATTTTGATATCGCTGGCGTGCACATCGACATCCGTAATTCTCACCCCTTGATACACCGCTTGCTGAGCCGATAGGGCAATACCGGGAATATACCCAGACAATACCTGCCTATCTGTCGCCTGAATCTCAAAGGTCAGCTCCCCAATTTCATCTAGCTGTGTTTGTAGCCAGAATTTTATGGCGATGGGCAGTACACGACTGATGAGACGGCTACCTTGGGGCGATGGCGCAGATGGTGTCATGGGGCTGTGTGCATGCAGACCCCAATCATTGCATATATTGTGTGGGCTGTGCGATCGCACAACCCACACCCACTTTCAGGGTGTTTCTAAAAAAAGCGATCCCCAAATGCAATAAAAACATGACATAACAACAAGAAATTGCTGTGAGCGGGATCAAAAAGTCATGAATCAATGACACTTAATTTCTTGAAAATGCTGAAATCTCGATAGGAAGTGATTTTTGCGGGGATCATTCACTTGATCCCCGCAGGCTTTACTGGCATGATTAAACCCAAGAGCGATCCCCAGTGGGTGAATTAGCTATTTGTTTTGCAGTGCTGGTAGAGAAAAGGTATGGCTATGGGTAACGGTTCAAGAGTTCCATTAGAAGAGATGACGCTACGGCAGCTACGCCTAGTAGCCAGTGAATACGAGGTCTCTCGCTACAGCCGTATGCGCAAAGTTACACTGGTTGAAGCAATCCGCTCGGCACAGGCCGCTCGTGGTGAGGTTACAGCGGCTCCGGTTACAGCTGTTGCCACCGCTGAGCCATCTGCTGCTGACACCAGCCTGACGATGGAAAAGCTGGCAACCGTGGACGATGGGTTTGGCGATTTACCCGGTGGCTATGGTGAAAGCCGCATTGTGCTGATGCCTCGCGATCCTCAGTGGGCCTACGCCTACTGGGATATTCCTGGGCCTCACAAAGAAGAGATGCGTCGTCAGGGCGGTGTCCGTCTAGCGCTGCGTTTTTACGACGTTACTGATATCAACATCAACTCTGTAGCCCCCCACAGCCTGCAGCAGTATGAGTGTGACGAGATGGCACGGGAATGGTTTTTACCAATCCCCGTTAGCGATCGCGACTACATTGCTGAGCTTGGCTACATTGCTGCAGACGGTCGCTGGTTACTGATGGCTCGGTCTGCGCCTATCCATGTTCCCCCCGTTTATCCCTCTGAGTGGATCGAAGACCACTTTGCCACCGTCAGCTGGAATGAGGATCTGCGTGACAAGACTGTGATGACATTAGTTCCTCCCAGCAAGAAAGCCGCCGCTACTGTGGATGCTGAGGGCAATCCCATCTACGACGAAATCTTTGCTAAGGCTCAGTTCATGGAAGCTCAGCGGATCGCTGGTTCTCTGTTTGGCTCTATGCATCAGGTATCTGAGCAATCCGTTAGCTCCTTTGTCTTCCCATCTGGTGTGGGTATGTGGGCACTGCCAACTGCATCTGGCATCAATATGTCGGGTGTTGGCTTCTCTGCCTCTGCTCCCCCGATTCGTCCTCGTCAATTCTGGCTGATTGCAGATGCCGAGCTGATTGTTTACGGTGCTACTGAGCCTGATGCCACCGTTACCATCGGCAGTCGCAAGATTGATCTAAAGCCCGACGGTACGTTCCGCTTCCAAATGTCTTTCCAAGATGGTCTGATCGACTACCCTATCAAGGCAGTTGCCGCTGCCGGTGAGCAAACTCGCTCCATCCATATGAAGTTCACTCGTGAAACACCCGAGCGCAACACCAACACTAAAGCCGAAGCGGTTGAAGAGTGGATAGCATTTTAGGTTGCTCCGAAACAGCTTATCAAGCTAAGGATCAACTACTTATTTAGTCAAGATAGCTACAGAGGTGCATCGCTGCACCTCTTTTTTTTACCTATAGCTTGGCGCGCATAGTTTAAGCCATACATTGTCCCTGCAAGCTGTAGGTGGCAACAGCTATGTGCGCAGCAAACTGCGAAATGCATCCCGCAGTTTGCCATAACACCGGCATCAGGACAAACAAGTCTCTGGATATATTTAGTCAGTCACTAAGCTGCGTTATGGTGCCATAAGTCGATTCGTTACAGCCATTGACCTGAAACAAGCATGACTCCCCAAGACATTACCCAGCTTTTGCAAACACGCTTTGGTGATAGTGCCAGCAAAATGGATACACCAGATGCTTGGCAGATAGAGGCCCCTGAGATACGGCTGCTCGTGCTTTTGACCAGCAACCAGACCTGGTTGAGAATTTTGGTGCCCATCGTTCCCATGGCCGAAGCCCAACCTTTTTTGAAAGAAATTTTAGGGGCTAATTTCGAACAAACCCAAATGGTGCATTACTCCAGCTATGAGAACACACTGTGGGGGGTATTTAACCACAAACTATCAACATTAGATCAAGACACATTTTTATCAGCAGTAGAACAATTGATGGCCATTAAAGAAGCAGGGGTTGATCCGTTCTTTAACACGCTTGTCGAGACTCGAGTACGTCAAATTATTCAAGCTGCTAAACTGCAGGGACAGTCCTTAGAAAACACCATGCAAACCATCAATCGGTTCTATGCAGAGGGCATGATGGGCGATATGAAAAATAGCGGCTATGGTGATCGAGCGTTAGCCGCCTGGCAGCGTCAGCTAGAGCGGCTGTGGCCAGAGGTTAATCCACCGGAAGCATCTCAAAATGAGTAACCAACAATCCACAATCCTGGCTATCATCGAGCAGGTCAAGACAGACTACGCGAGATTTCCAAACGAACAAAGCTATGATCTCTACGCCAGGGATGTCTATTTCAAAGATCCGATGAATGAGTTTCGTGGCGTAGCGCGCTACCAACAAATGATCGGCTTTATTGGGCAATGGTTTCGCGATATTGAGCTAGAGCTACACACCACAGAACAGCCCCAAGCAAATACGTTTATCACTCGTTGGACTTTACACTTCACAGCCCCTACCCCCTGGCAACCGAGAATCTCTATTCCGGGTTGGAGTGAGCTGCAAATCAATGGAGAAGGGCTAATTTGCTCCCACATTGACTATTGGAATTGCTCACGATGGGACGTCCTTAAGCAGCTGTTTAACTATGTCTAGTCTTCAGCCAACAGAGCGGTTCTCAGATCGAGTGGCAGACTACATTAACTATCGCCCTGATTACCCAGACACATTATTTGTTTATCTAACAGAACAACATGGTCTGACGTCAGACCATGTTGTTGCAGACATTGGCTCAGGCACCGGGTTATTAACGAAACACTTTTTAGAAAACGGCAATCGGGTCTATGGGGTAGAGCCCAACACCAATATGCGCCGGGCAGCAGAGCAGATGTTGCAAACCCATTCTCGGTTCACCAGCATTTGTGGTCAAGCCGAGGCGACGACCCTACCTGATACCTCTGTCGATTGGGTCGTCGCTGGTCAGGCGTTTCACTGGTTTGCCCTAGACAAAACCCGGCAAGAGTTTGAGCGCATTCTCAAACCCAAAGGGCAGATTGCTTTGATTTGGAATGATCGTCTGCAGCAGGATCCGTTTCAACAGGCGTATGAAACGTTTTTACTGACCCACTGTGCTGACTACAAACAGGTTAATCATCGTCGGTTGGCACCTGAGACCTTAGCCAACATTTTTGCGCCACGCTCTATGGTAATGGCTATTTTTGAGAACGCCCAGGTACTTGACTATAGGGGTTTACAGGGACGGCTTCTATCTTGTTCCTATGCTCCAAAAGCAGGTGCAGCTAACTATGAGGTAATGATGACTGACCTTAAAGGGCTCTTTGATCGTCACAGTCAACAGGAGAAACTTAATTTTCGCTATCAGACTAAACTTTACTACTTTGCAGCATAGTCACGCTAAAACGGTTGAATCTAGACTCTGAGGTCTGCTAACACCATATTTTTGATTGATTCTCAAATTGGCTACTTTTCTATTAAGGATTGGTGATGATGCGATTGCATTAGCTTAGACTAACCCCATCTAGTCGTTCATCTAGTCAACTGGAGCTAACCCAAATCCACCCCTAATACTTGTTGATACCAGCCGAGCTTGCACTCAGGTGTGATTCCCTTCTTTAGCTACTGTATTTCCATCAAAAGAGACTGTGCGTATTACCAATCGTTTAAGTATTCAATCCAAACTCATGCTGATGTTTTTGTTCGTGAGTATGGGGTCGATTGCACTGATCGCTTATCTAGGCTACAGCACCGGTCGGTCTAGTCTTAATCAAACCATTACAAATAACCTCATTAGTATTCGTGCGGCAAAAGCTCATGAGATTGAGACCTATTTCCAGACTGTTCGAGCACAGGCTAGAACACTGAGTGGAAATTTAATGGTTGTAGAAGCCATGGAATCATTTGCCAATACGTTTCCAGCCTTAACCACTCAAACGCTCTCTCCTGAACAAACTGCGTCACTTCGTCGTTTCTATCAAGAAGAGTTTCTACCCAGGCTAACGGCTAATGTTGAAGGGACCCCCAGCTTAGGCGCCTATGCAGCATTACCCACATCAACCAGCTATTTGCAGTATCACTATATCGTCAACAACACTAACCCCATTGGTCAAAAAGAGCGTCTTAACAACGCCAATGACGACAGCGACTACAGTCAAACCCACAGCAATTACCATCCCCACTTTCGTCAGATCGTGAACGAATTGGGGTATTACGACATGTTTTTGATTGATGCCGCGACAGGCAACATCATTTACTCGGTTTATAAAGAAGTGGACTATGGTACTAACCTGTATGTCGGTCCCTATGCCAACAGCAAACTGGCAGACGCCTTTAAGATTGCCCTAGAGAGTGAGCCCGGTGTAGTAACCCTGACAGATTTTGGCACCTATCGGCCTTCCTATGGGCAACCCGCCGCTTTTTTGGCCAGTCCAATCTACAGTAACTCCGGACTTGTTGGTGTTCTCGCATTTCAGGTCTCAACCGACAAAATCAACCGGATTATGACCATCAACCAAGACTGGAACCAGGTTGGTTTACAGCAAACGGGAGAAACCTATTTAGTGGGTGCTGACTATCGGCTACGCTCCGACGCTCGTCTGCTGTTAGAAGATCCACAAACCTATTTAACACTCTTTAAAGAGGACACAGCATCAGAGGTAGCCCAACCGGATATTGCTATCGAGCAGACGCTCAACACATCGATTTTGCAACATGAAGCTCGCTCCCCTGGACTAATACAGGCTCTAGAAGCAGGGATCTCCGGCATTGAAATTGCCAGAGGCTACCAGGGCAACACAGTTCTAAGAGCCTATGACGCTTTAGATATCCAAGATATTGATTGGGCCATTGTGTCAGAAATCAGTCGAGCCGAAGCGTTTGCCCCTGTCGAGCAATTTTCACGTCAGGTCTTAATTTCCATGGCGGTTATTGTTCTAACCGTTACCCTGTTATCAGTTTGGCTTACCAACAGATTTCTAAAGCCTATTCGTTTACTCAATCAAGGGTTCCAAAAACTTAGCGATGGCAATATCAATGCCCATGTCAACATTACTAGCAGAGATGAGTTTGGCGAGTTGGGAAAATCATTTAATGCCATGATTCGTGCCCTTAAAAAAAGCACCCATGAGGTCGAAAAGAAAAATCATGAGAATGAGGCACTGCTGCAAAACATATTACCCAGCACTGTGGCACGGCGACTACAAAATGGTGAGCGTAATATTGCCGACCACTTTCCAAATGTTACTGTTCTATTTTGCAAATTTATTGGTTGTCAAGACCTAGTTCAGAAGCTACCGCCAGAAGAAGCAATTGCTCTACTCAACGAAATTGTTACCGCATTTGACGATGCCGTTGAGCGGCATGGTGTAGAAAAAGTAAAAACTAACGGTAGCGAATATATGGCCGTAGGTGGGCTATCTATTCCTTGCTTAGACCATGCCAAACGGCTCGTAGACTGTGCCGTTGATATGCTGCGTTTGCTCAATCAGATAAATCGAGACCATGGGCTAGAGATTCAATGCCGCATCGGTATTCACTCTGGCGAAGTGATGGCAGGCATTGTTGGCCAACATAAATTTACCTATGACCTTTGGGGAGAAACCGTGAACATTGCCTATGGACTTCAGATGCAGGGGCAATGGAACACTGTTTGTGTGACTCAGCCTGTGCGTGAGCGGCTGATGGATATTTATGAATGTGAAGAGGCTGGCACTATCCAAATTCAACAACAGCCCATCTCTATGTGGGCCGTAAAAATATAGCAACAGATTATGAGTACTCCTCTATTACAAGAAAACTGGTTTGTTTGGGGAATTGGGTTAATTCTTGGCTTCCCAATGATTATGGTGCTGGTCAACGAACTCGCCCTTAAAGTAGAACGTTCGGCTCCTGAGTTTTTTAGCGTCATTCAAGAGACTCGCAATATAGTGTTACCCACACTGGCATTGTTAGTTTTGCTGACGCAGATTATTGAACTCAATAGCGAACGAGTGGGTCTGCGTATTGTTCAAACAATATTTTGGATATCGCTAATCCATGTAATCTTATCGTTGGTCAACGCATTCCTGTTTACAGGGGCAAAGTCGAATACGTGGCAATCAAAAATCCCAAAGATTTTACGGGATTTGATTCGGGTAGTGTTAATTTTAATCGGTATCACCATTGTGCTATCAGTGGTGTGGAAAGCAGACCTGGGCGGGGTGATAACAGCGTTGGGGGTTAGCTCTATCGTATTAGGTCTGGCTTTGCAAGACACTCTCGGAAATTTGTTTTCAGGTGTTGCGCTTTTAGTTGAGCACCCGTTTGAAGTAGGTGATTGGCTAGAAGCGGGAGATAAAATTGGTCAGGTTGTTGAGATTAACTGGCGCTCAGTGCTTTTGGTCACCAGGGAACAAGAACTCCTGATTGTGCCCAGCTCAATTTTGGCCCGCGAGGTCATTCGTAATTTTCGGCGACCCCGCAAGCTCCATATTGAGCCGATAATCGTTGGGTTTTCCTATGATGACCCTCCCAACAAAGTAAAGCGGGTGTTGCGCACAGCGGCCCTAGAAACTGATGGAGTGCTCTCAAAACCAGAGCCCCAAGTACAGACTATTAACTACGATGACTCTTCGATTACTTACAAGGTGCGTTTGTTTTTAACCTGCTATGACAATGTGCCAAAGATTCGAGATGATTTTATGACGCGGGTTTGGTACACGGCTCGACGCAACCAATTGGAAATTCCCTTTCCGATTCGTACGGTCTATCATCATGAGGTGACGCCCACATCTCCCAATGAGGTATTAGGCAATTTGGTGGACTATTTGCGATCGCTCCCCAGCTTTACCACCACCAGCCATGAAACCCTAGAACAGCTTGCTCAACACACCGTATTTAGACATTTTGGCCAGGGAGAAACAATCATTCATCAAGGAGAGCAACAGGTTGCACCCTACTTTGTACTGGCGGGTCGAGCTGTCATGAACTACCGGGCCGCCAACGGTCTGATACACCAGATTGCAGACCTAAATCGGGGTGACTTTTTTGGCGGAAATGCGTTGTTGGATAATCAGCCTAGTTTAGCCTCTGTAATAGCCATCGATGATCTGGAGGTAATTGCGATCGCAACCGACACGTTCCGCAGCATCCTAGACAAAACTCCTCGACTCGCCCGAGAATTAGGAGCTGTCATGTCCACCAGACGCCAGATCGTTAAACGACTGCAGCACACCCAGCCTGCGCGATAAAAACAGCCCCGTCTCAAACGATGCCAGGGCTATCAGAAGATTGATGATTGCAACAAACTAAGCTGCAAATTTTATTTTTAGATAATCATCTTCCATCTTTGCACCAGCGGGCTGAAGCGCTGCTAGAGCCTGGGGTAGCACCAAATTACGACGATGGTTGCCAATGCGAATATTTAGCTCATCCGCACTCTTACTCAGCTCAACTTGGCTTTTCGGAATACCGGGCAGATAGACTTCCAGACTGTAATTATTCTCTTCTTGCACCACTCGCAAAGTGGTCTCTTTGTAGTAAACCTGAGTGGGATCTTCATCGCCGTAAATTGTTTCCTTGAGACGTTCTAAGGCTTCAAGACCACACATCTCTTCTGAGAATAACGGCACCTCTTTTACCGGCAAGGGGCGAAAATCATCATGAATCTCCTGACGATAGGTTTGCTGATTCTCCTTCCAACGCTTAAAAAACGGATCGGTCACCGTATCTGGAATAATTCGATTCGCCACCACCATATCAGTACCGACGTTATAGAGACTCAGATAAGCATGGGCTCGCAGCGACTCTTTGATTACCATTTTTTCAGGGTTGGTCACCAAACGTACCGACGTTGTGGTCGTATCTGTTAAAACCTTTTCCAGCTCAATTAGCTGCTCATAAAATTCGTAGGGCGCATCCATTACCTCTGTTGTTGGCAATGAGAACCCAGCCACTGGTCGAAAAATAGGCTCAACCAGAGGGCGTAACGCTGCAGATACTGCCTGAAAAGGTTTGTACAGCTTACGCATGTACCATCCTGCCACCTCTGGCAGACTGAGTAACCGTAGCGCAGTCCCCGTTGGCGCAGAATCAATAATCAACACATCGTACTCATCTTCATCATAGTGACGCTTCATTCGCACCAGGCTAAAGATTTCATCCATCCCAGGCAAAATCGCCAGCTCTTCGGCCTCTACACCCTCTAGACCGCGAGCCTGTAGTACCTGAGTAATATAGCGCTTAACCGCACCCCAGTTACCCTCCAGTTCGCGTAGGGCATCCAATTCTGCACCCCATAGATTGGGCTTAACTTCACGGGGTGTATGCTCCAGCTCCATATCAAAGCTATCTGCCAATGAATGAGCCGGATCTGTACTCAGCACCAGGGTTTTATAACCGAGTTCAGCACAGCGTAATCCCGTCGCCGCGGCTACCGACGTCTTACCAACGCCGCCTTTTCCAGTCATCAGGAGTACGCGCATACCCACCTTAGAAACGTTTACATTGTTTTACTTTAACGACTTTTCGCCGATTGCGGCAGACCTCTTCAGACTGCAGCACAAAATCTAGCCAACTTTAGTAGCATCACTAGCGATCTGAAATTAGAACAAGACAATCCGTTAGTTCCAATTAGCTTGGGGAACTCTGAAAAAAATTACCTTGACTGGCGCGGAGATAGCTTACCTCCCTTACCCCAGAAGTAATAGAGCGCATCAAAACTCCAAGTCGTTCCCTATTTGCAGAGGACTCTTCATGTTGAAACAGATATTTTTTCTAAGCTCTGCCCTAGCGATAGCCACAGCTACCACAGCTGTTCAAGCTGCTGATTGCCGCTACCGGTGCGGATCGAATGAAATTCAGTTTGCACCTGGACAGTCAGTCACACTTCAAGTCATGAATCGCACCGGTGGACGAGTCAGTTTAGAACGTGTTTTGGACTTCGAACCCTATGGTATGTGGCCAGATCAGATGATTACTATCGATGCACAAGTCGGCATAGGCGATCTATCCGTTGTGTTTTGGGAAGCGGCACAGCGCCCTATCGAAGTTAGATTACATCGCCCTGAAGTAGACGTTCTACAAATTGAGCTGCTCCCCAGCGGCGCACTTAACGACAGCGCTGTACACATTGTTAACGATGGACGCGTGATGGTTTATTAAACGATATAGTACATTTGTTGCCAGGCATCAGCAACGGCAACAAATGTACTGTTGGTTTTATTGTCATGGCCATTATTTCGTCCAAACAGCCGGAATCAAATAAGCCAGACGATCAGCCCAAAAGCAGCACGCCCAGAAACAGCACGTCCAAAGCTTCGCCACAGCCTGCACCCAGCCCCAAAAACCAGCTACTGGAAACCGCCGCTCGTCCTGATGAAATCAGTCGCAATGATGACGGCATTCGGCCCCAAAGCTTAGACGACTACATCGGTCAAAAAGCCTTAAAAGAAGTCCTGCAGATTGCAATTCAAGCCGCTCAATCGCGCAAAGAGCCCCTAGATCATCTGTTGCTTTACGGTCCACCAGGTCTGGGTAAAACCACCATGGCCCTGATTTTGGCCCAGGAAATGAAGGTGGACTGCAAAATCACCACGGCACCTGCTCTAGAGCGACCTCGGGATATTGCGGGCCTATTAGTCAATGCAAAAGCTGGGGATATCTTATTTATTGATGAAATCCATCGCCTCTCACGGGTCACCGAAGAGATCCTATACCCGGCCATGGAAGATTCACGGTTAGATATCACCATTGGTAAGGGTCAAAGCGCAAGAACCCGCAGCATTCCCCTCCAGCCCTTTACCCTAGTAGGTGCCACCACTAAGGTTGGCGCGCTGACATCCCCCCTAAGAGACCGATTTGGTCTGATTCAGCGGCTGCGATTCTATGAACTAGATGAGCTAACCAGCATCATTTTGCGTACAGCAGGAGTGCTCAAAACAGAAATTGAAGAACCCGGCGCGCTGGAAATTGCTCGACGGGCGCGGGGCACACCGCGAATTGCTAACCGACTGCTTAAGCGCGTGCGGGACTATGTGCAGGTCAAGGCGTCTGGGCCAATTACCGAAAAAATTGCAGGAGAAGCCCTGGAACTATTTAACGTTGACCCCTGCGGTCTCGATTGGACTGACCGACGGCTGCTGTCAGTGATGATCGAAAACTTTAACGGTGGTCCAGTGGGTCTAGACACCATGGCAGCGGCTACAGGTGAAGATGCCCAAACCATTGAAGAAGTCTACGAGCCCTATCTTTTACAGATTGGTTATTTACAGCGCACACCACGCGGGCGCATTGCCACACCCGCTGCCTGGCGACATCTAGGGTATGACATGCCTGATAGACCCACATTAGTGACTTCACCAAACATGACTAACAATGACAACGATCAACTTTCTCTGATGTAAGGATTGCTAGCCTAAAGGAGACAGCTACTGGGACTTTTCTCTATCAGGAACTATTGGATGCCGATTAAGCAAGTTGTAATCCGTTTCTTCTCAAACAATTGATATGCCGCTGATACCGCTGTGCCTGACAGTTACCTGATAAGATCGGCAGGTTATAAATTGTGAAGCGGTCTTGGGTGTAGAACTTCGTAGCTACGTATATATCGACAACTTGCAACCTCAGCACTCTGCCTATATGGGCAGCGTTTCCCTTGGCTTCTTACCACTGCCAGGCGATGCCTCGTTATGGATTGAGATTTCACCAGGCATTGAAATTAATCGCATCACTGACGTAGCTCTAAAAGCAGCTGTGGTTACCCCAGGCGTGCAAATGGTGGAGCGTCTGTATGGTCTGCTCGAAATTCATTCGAGTAGCCAGGGTGAGGTAAAAGCATCAGGAAGTGCCATCTTAGATGCCCTGGGTGTACGGATGCGCGATCGCTTAAAACCACGCATGGTGTCTAGTCAGGTAATTCGTAATCTGGACCCGCACCATGTGCAACTAATCAACCGTACCCGCCGCGGCAATATGATCTTGGCTGGACAGACACTATATGTAATGGAAGTTGAACCTGCAGCTTACGCATCCCTGGCCGCCAACGAAGCTGAAAAAGCGGCGCAGATTAATATCCTGCAGATTTCATCTATTGGTAGCTTTGGCCGACTGTATTTAGGCGGTGCAGAGCGAGATATTTTGGCAGCGGCACAGGCAGTAGAGGCAACCTTAGAAAATATGCCAGGTCGCGATCGCAACACCCTCAAGCTTGAATAGACCGACTCTATGGCTCCTCACCTATTAGACTGAGGTCTTCTCATCAGAGACTCTTGTGCAAGCAGCTTATGGGCTGGTTAAACTGCTTATGAGATCGCAACGTCGGCAAGCTGTTTTTCAATCGCATCGCAGGCTGCATTCACTCCGCTTTCTGTCCGCACTATGCGTCCTAATTCTGCTGACTTTGCGACATAGCTAGGAGTCTCAATTAGTTCACTTAACTCCTTCACAATTTTTGGAACTAAGTACTGTTCACGCATAATCGTGCGAGAAGTGCCCAATCGTTGAACTCTTGCCGCATTGTCAGGCTGATCGAGCGTATACGGCACGATTAGAGTTGGTCTTCCTGCTCTTAACGCTTGAGCTGTTGTTCCAATGCCACCCTGATGAACAATTGCACAAGCGCGAGGAAAGAGTTTTGAATAGGGCGCATAGTCACAAGCAAAAATGCTTGCAGGTAAGTTTGTGGGTGGAGAATTCTTACCCAGCAGCAGCACAGCCCGACGATCTAACTTGATAGCCGCCCGCACACTTTCGGCATAAAAATCCCCTGGAGCATTAACCGCCGCTGAACCCAGGGTGAACACTACAGGTGGGTCACCAGAATTCAAAAAAGATTCCAGTTCTGGTGTTATGTGCTGCTCTCGATTGCCATCGTAAAAAGTAAAGCCAGTCATCAAAACATTCGATGGCCAGTCGGGTTGTGGGCAACCCAACACTGATGAAAAAAGAGCTAACACTGAATAGGGAGAATATTTGTCATTGCCAACAATGGGATTCTGTATGGGAGATACCCCCAACTCTTTACGGAGTTTATACAAAGGGGTGCCCCAAGAGCGCGTCGCAAATTTTGCCAGCTTTACCACCCAGCTGTTAATAGCTGGTCCCAGATGATGTAGCTTGGCGAGAGTAGGGTATGCCGATATCACAATCGGTTCATAGGCTGAAAAAAAAGTAGCTGGTGCTAGAGCACAGCTAGCCCACCGTAAGTTAAGTACTTCAGCGACTAAAGGAGCGGCATAAACAATTTCATGAGCCACTAAAAAATCAGCAGTTTTCGCCACCACCATTAGGTCGTCATAGGTAGCTCGCACATTATCTAAAATAATGTCTTTTAGAACGGTCTTTGGTCCTGTTTTTGGATTCATGCATCGTTCAACCATCTGAGGGTCGACGGGCAGGGCAGGACGAATGGCATGGAACTCTAGACCTAAAGACTCAACCTTAGTGCGATAGTCCTCTGTTGTTGCCAATACAATGTCGTGACCGCGATCGCGTAAGCCCAAACACAGGGCCACGATGGGATGCAGATCGCCCAGTGATCCCCATGTAGTTAAGATAATTCGGCTCATACGTCGCACTGACTGCAGATTTCTCAATGGTAGTCGAGGGCGTCGCACACTATTTATCGCAGGAAAACCAACAGACCACCACCCGAAGCGGCTTTCGCGGGGAATGGCCACAGGAAGGTCAACAGGTGTTATGCATTTAATAGGGCGGCTAAAAAACCTGAACAGGCTCTTGGCTCTATGATGGAGACGCCTATGTAGTAAATAAATTTCGACGTGCGTTTGAAAAAGCTGACAAAACGCTGGGGTAAGCTGCTTGTATTGGCACTGGTCATACAGGTGATATGCCTGACGTTTTGGGGATTAACCTGGCCAAAGTCACCCTCCATCAGACTTTCCTTTGCCCGCTCTGCTCATATCACCGCCAATATCAGGCTTACAAAAGCCGCCGCAGCGGCGAGGACGATAGTAGCCAATGCAGTTGTCTTGGGTCATCACCCTCTCCCAATCCTCCGAAACGGTGTTCCATCGAAAATTGATAGGCATTAATCTACTGTTCACACTTGAGAACAACAGTTTCTGGAAACTGTTTTTGTAACTCTGTTAATGTCTCAGGACTAGGAACCTGACCAAAAGGATTGCCCAGATCATCTGGCTTAGGGATTGTTGTTAGAGTCGTCTGATCAATATCAGTCACGACAATTACCTGGACAATCTTGCGCTGGTTAGCCTGACTCTTTTGGTATAGGTCAGTGTAGGGCTGAATCACGGATGTCTGCCACTGGACAGGGGGGCAATAGCTTTGGTCAACAATAATGGTGACCTCTGATACTTGTATGCCATAACGTAGGCCCAAGCCAATACCACCAAAGGCTAACCAGCCCAAGCCTAGGGTACTAATCAGGCGTTTTGTTGGATTGTTGGGGGCCATCATAGATTTACCTGGAAGAGATCCTTAAACAAGGTTTGTACATTTTCAGGATTGCCTTGCTTCACTGTAGACTCTCGCAGGCTAGCGATGGCTTCGAGTTCAGCCGCGTTAACGTTACCGTAAGCAATGGGATAAAAACGCACATTGCTATATTCCATGATGTCTTTTACGTCGTTGAAAAGGTGTCCCTCATTCACTGCACCATCGGAGAGCAACAACAGATAGAACCGACCATTCGGGTCATTGGCTCGCTTTTCCATCAGATCGGCCAGGGCCACCATGACACCGTCATACATAGCCGTACCACCATCGGCTTGAAGCTGGTCAATGGCGGCTAGGAGTTTTTTCTGTTGCAGCTCATCATAGGGTGTAAGTTCCAGACGGCGCACGGGCTGATCAGCAAAGGTGACTAGCCCCACCTGATTACCTTGGTTAATTTGTTGACTGGCGACGCGCAACCCATCTTGTACTGCCTGCAGGGGTTCACCCTCCATAGAGCCGCTGGTATCAATCACCATTTCAAGGTAGACGGTGCGACCGCTGTCCTTATTGATTTTCCAACTCGATTGAGCTGCTAACAGAGTCTCTCCATCGGGGATAGGAGGATGGACCGCTTGGAGATAATCGGTGTCAACAAAACCTTGATCATTGGCTAGCTTCACCATGCCAGGAGACTGGGCAAAGGCGGCAAACTTTTGCAGGGCAGCAGCGGTTTCGGGTGTATTCCAGTCAAAGCCTACGAGCGGATTGTTGTGAGGAATGCCAAAGGGAATAAACTCGGTAGATTCAAACCCTGCCACCTGTTTGAGGGTCAGATAGTTTTGATATTCCAGGGGAAATGCCTGAAGTTTGGTCTGGTCCCTCAAAAAGAGTTCTTGTAGCTCTAATGTTGTGGGTGTTGTGATCAGTACCTGGGATTGAAACTGGTCAAACACTGATTTCACCTGGGGGGTTTGTAGCTCAGATTGGGTCAGTGCTCCACTGTCTTTTTGGTGACCAGCCGCTCGCCAATAAAGGGTATACAGCAAGTTCAGTGCTGTCGAGCTTTTGTAAGGATTGGGGTAGGCAACACTGACCTGGCCAGCGGCAATGGCATTGAGCAAACTATCAAAGGTGACTTCTCCGCTGACCTGGAGCTGTTGATATACATCACCGGGAACTACCCACCCGGCAGTGTTGGCCACCAAGCGCTCGGCTACGGGAGCAACCTGAATGCCCTGGCTTTTAATCATGGCAACCCACAAGTCATTGGAGGGGCTATAGCCTGCAGGTTGGACGACCTTTGCACCCAACAGGCGGGCGGCTGTACCCGAAGCGATTTTACGGATACCGACTTGAATGACCTTGCCGGAACTGCTTTTTTCTTGCCGCTGGTTAAAGGCATCGGCCACCTCCACTAGCCAGCGTTCATTTTGCCGGTCAATATTGGCCTTCTCGGAGGAGCTGTAGATTTCTAGATAGACCTGATTCGCTTGTGGCGAAGCTCCGTAAAGGGGAAAGTCATCAATGTTGGGCAACGGTTCTGCAATCTGGTCGACAGTGTAACGACTGGCCAATTCGTCAGGGACTAAATTGTTGACAACATTGATTGTGGGTAGCACCTGCTTGTTGAGGACAGTTTGGGCGGTTTCTAGGGAGGTGACCGGCGATTGACAGCCTCCCAAAAAACTTAGACACAACGTGATAGTCACGCCTAGAGCAGCCGCAAATAGCTGACGACAGGTGCGGTTTGGAATCAGTCTTTTGAGCATTGATAGTGTTTAAGAAAGCTGTTGAAGCGGATGTTTGGGTAATTAGATTAAGTCAGGTCTGGGTTTCTAAAATCTCTTTGTTGGCGGCAATCAAGGTTTCTAGACGCTGGGGCAAGGAGGCGTCTCCCTGGGAGAGGCTAGCCAGGGCTACTTGATCTTGTAGCTGCTGCAGCTGCTGGTGGGTTTGCTGCATGCGATCGCAACTTTGTTTAAGCTGCTTTTTGGCCATTTGCTGATAGGTAGGGGTTTGAATCTGGGCCTGCACCCGGAGACCATCGGCCACCTGCTGAGCCAGATTCACCACAGTGTACAGCGCTTCAAGCAATTCGGTACGCAGGGTGGGTTCGCGATCGCAAATACGCACCGCAAAGGTTTGTGATTGTAACGCCCAATCTTTCACCGGCTGCCAGGTCCGATAGCTATCGCGAGCAACCTGGGTTTGAATAGCTTCAATTCGTCGCTGAAAACTAATGGGCTTGAGCAGATCGCTGTGGTCCTCTGAGTGTACCAGCGACGACCGATAGCCCGTCACCCAGCTACTCGCCATGGCCGTCGCCACCGCGCCGCCGCCAAGCCAGATTACCGGGCGGTTACCGGCAAAAGCAATCAGCAAACCATACCCAAAAGCTGTACCCAACAGTAATAAATACGTCTGAGGTTGTCGTCCCAAGGCTGGCCAGTCGATTGGCATAGGGTTGCGCCTCCGTGCGAGTAAAAAGCTCAGCAGCCACACTGACTGCAGATTTCCCAATGGTAGTCGAGGGCGTCGCGAACCATGCATTGCAGGAAAACCAACAGACCACCCCCGAAGCGGCTTTCGCGGGGAATGGCCAGTTGATTGCAAGTTTACGTCTCTCCGAGATCGGCCCCGATATCACCTGAATCAATGTCACTTGCTCAATGGTTGTGAAGGAGGTCAACTGCCGCTGGCAATAGGAACCTTATCGGGGATGTTATTTGGTAGATGCTAACGATGGGCAAACGCCCATAGATACGGAGAACATAAGCTGGTAGCTAACTACCAGTTCACTTGCTATGTAGATATACGGTATGGGCAAAAGAGGTTATGCAGTTCATAACTATGGTTATGAAATTGCCCTTGCTGAGTTAGAAAATGGCGCGTTCTAACCCTAGGGCGCTGCTTTGAGAGCTTTTAGGCAAAATCCTACTGAGGAGCATAACGTCATAAACCGAACTAATGCAGCTCCGATGCCTGGGAAATGAGAACGGGGACATCTTTTTCAAAGATGAACTCGCTGTAGTCTGCTAGATCATCGATGCCGAGCATAGACAACACGATTTCTGCTGCTAACCAGACAAAAAACCTGCACACTCCTAATTTCCATCGAATATCCATACTGGCTCCCTAGATTCATAGGTGAATCCTAGAAAGACCGATAGTCAGGAAGTTCATAACAGGAGTTATGAATTTAATGGGGTGGCTAAAAAACCTGAATAGGCTCTTGGCCTATGATAGAGACGCCTATGTGGTAAATAAATTTCGACGTGCGTTTGAAAAAGCTGACAAAACGCTGGGTTAGGCTGCTTATATTGGCACTGGCTATACAGGTCATATGCCTGACATTTTGGGGATTGACCTGGCCAAAGTCATCCCCCATCAGACTTTCCTTCGTTATTCCTCAAGATGAGGTCCAGCCCTGGCAAACCGTCGTCACTGGTTTTGAGAAAGCCCATCCAGCTATTCAAATTAATCTGGTCACTGACCCAGAGACGGGCTACACCACTGACCAACGTGAGGCCATTTACACCGCCGACTTTCAAGCAAATATAGCGCAGTATGATCTGGTCTATATGGACATTGTCTGGCCGCTACAGTTTGCAGACCGTTTACAAGATTTAACCCCCTATATCCAGCAAGACGAGCTGGAGCTTTCAGGGTTTTTACCCACTGAGATAGCGGCTGGCCAATCGGATGGCAGACTTTATCGCTTACCGATGAGGGCGGATGTAGGCGTTTTATACTATCGCCAAGATTTGCTTAAACAGGCGCGTATGTCGTTGCCAACAACGCTAGATGAGCTATTCCAAACCGTTCGCAATGTAAGGCCCGAAACTGGCTATCTGTGGCAGGGCGAGCGCTATGAAGGGTTAGTTGCTAACTTTACTGAGATTATGGAGGGCCTGGGTGCCACCTGGATTGACCCAGCCGGAAATGTGGGTTTGGATACTCCAACGGCCATCGAGGCGGCGACATTGCTAAAGCAGCTGATCCAGGAGGAAATTTCACCAGACGAAGTGATTACTTACACAGAACAGGACGGACTACAGCGATTTTTAGAGGGGCAGACGCTGTTTTTGCGGGGATGGCCCTATTTTTGGGAAGAAATACAGCGCTCAGAGCTAGCAGGGAAAGTTGCGATCGCACTGCCCTTTTCGTTTAGTGACACCCCTGGCAAAGGCTGCCGGGGCGGCTGGGGTTTTGGTATTGCTCAAAATGCTGACCACCCCGATGAAGCCTGGGAAGCCATTCAATACTTCACCAGCGAAGCGGCGCAGAAAGAGTTTGTCCTGGCATCGGGCTTTTTACCCAGTCGCTCCAGCCTATTTCAAGACCCAGACATTGTGGCGAAATACCCACAGATGCCACAGATGCTCGATTATCTACAAAATTCATCCATCTTTCGCCCCTTTATCAAAGAGTACGGAGCGGCATCCGAGAATATGCAAACCGCTCTGGGAGATATTTTGAGCAAAAAACAATCAGTCGAAGCGGCA
>ERZ1740070.456-NODE-456-length-28269-cov-28.713582_pt1 | contig 28269 bp, 19 predicted proteins | sample MGYA00581734_ERZ1740070 | MGnify/ENA primary metagenome ERZ1740070 (study PRJEB43018, sample SAMN04849744) | marine metagenome | isolation source: floating plastic debris | place: Pacific Ocean | collected 2008-09-01 | study: EMG produced TPA metagenomics...
TCACGTTTCCATATGCTCCGATCTAGATCGCGGCGAAATCCGTAAACACACGTGCGGGGATTGTCTTCACACCGGTCTCTTTGCTCTGAGCTGTTGTCTGTTCTGTCTTGGTGCCTGCCTCGGCGTCTTTTTGGGGTGTCTGGGCCATGTGCCCCTCCATAATAACTAACACAATGTCGACCAAAAAACGCTGAAACCCTTAAGCGCCCGGTCTCCATACTCAGAGGCTTTCATAATTGATGGAGCAAATCTAGATTTATCCACAGTTATACTGCGCAAGCTTGCCTTTATCGTTGCCAATTAATCAACAATTCTGCGGGTCTGCTCATTAGTCATGCAAGTTCTGGAAACGATCGCAAAATCTGACGAGACGTTCAAACCCGAATTATGATGGGGTTAGCGCAAACACGTGACGCCTATGTCTCGGGACCCGAGCAAAGACCGCGAAACCACCGAATCGCTGTCCTCAAAGACCGCTCCAGGACCCCTCACACACCGAAAAGGCGCGCAGGCCGCAGTACTCATGTGCCTTTCTCTTTCACGATGTTTTCAGTGATCAGAGAAATCATCTCGAACATGACGGCCGCCGCTGTCAGCGCGGTGATGTTGTTGGGCGCATCCTTGGTGGGCATCATACAAACCACGTCGCCGCCAATCACATTGAGCCCACGCGCCGCCCGGATCAAACCGACCGCCTCGTCAATGTCGAACCCTTTCTCACCTGGCTCCAGATTGGACACGGCCGGGGCCACTGTCGGGTCCAGACAGTCGAGGTCAAAGGTGATGTAGACCGGGCGATCGCCCAAAACCTCGCGGGTCTGCGCCGCCACGTCTGCCAGACCGCGCGCGCGAAACTCAGCCATGGTTACGATGTTGTAGCCATACTCATATGACGGCTGCAGCCAATCGAGCGATCTTGGATGCCCGCGCAGACCGATCTGCATGGAGCGGGTGGGATCGACATCGCCCTGATCGGCCAGATAGGCCCCCCAATGCGCTGCGGATTTCTTGGCGCCGAGAAAGTGATCGACCTTGGTGAATACGTCCGTATGGGCATCGAGATGCAGAAACGAGACCGGCCCGCCCTTGGCCAGCTTTCCTTTTCCAAGCGCCTGCACGATGCCGCCGGTGATCGAATGGTCCCCGCCAATGGACACGGGGCGCGCCTCGGCCATGTCGATGTCTCCATAAAACTCTGTGATGCGTTCGATGCAGTCTTCATTGTCATTGGCGCGCGGGAAAGGCACATCGCCCACATCGGCTATTTTCACATCGTTCCAGGGGTCGACGCCAAAGACAGAATGTACCCGGCGTTGCACTGCCGAGACATGGCGCAAGGCCCTCGGGCCCAGATGCTGATCCCGTTCGGTTGTGCCGTTGCCCGTGGAATGTGGGACCCCGACAAGCGCGATATCGTGGTCCTCGGGCCCGGCATGGGGGCATCGAAACATTGTCGGAATGCCCCACCAATAGAGATTATCCATCATGGATTTCTGATAACGATCGGTCATGGGGGCATCCTTTTACTTTGTGCAGGATGCTAGGCGCGCGCCCGTCGCTTTGGCAAGGATCACGCGCCGCCTCGCAGATCGTCTATCAGGGTCTGAAACCACGCCCAGTTCTGCACAGATGCGTCATTGGCGATCAGGTTCTTCTTGCGCTGATAGATGGGTGCGTGGGCGACGGGGTAAAGGCGACCATCCTCTAGGTAAGGCCGCACCATCGTCTCGGGCAGATAGGCCGATCCGCCGCGATCCAGAATGCATTGCAGGGCCCACCAAGAACTATCAAAGCTGATCCGGGCCACACCCGCATCGTGGTAATCTTCGGCATGCTGGCGTCGGTAGTCCTCTCCGTGATCGACAAAGGTATAAAGCGGGTCGGCATCCATCGGCGTGTCCGGACGATCGGAGCAGAGCAGAAGGGTTTCGGGTGGCAAGGCGTGTACGGTTTGCGCCCCTCTGGTCACGCTTTCAAATGTCATGATGACATCCACGGCCCCCTCAGAGAGCCACATGTCCAGATCTCGCGCGCCGCCCTGACGCACGGACACCGCGATATCGGGATTTTGAGCAATGACCCCGGAAAAGAAGGCCCACCCGGGCCCGTGCCACAACTCGCGATCACATCCAAAGGTACACACAGAGGCAAGCCCCGCCGGCAACCCGGTTTCATACTTGGCCTGTTGCCACAGCCCCGTCATGATCCGCGCGTAACTCAAAAGCCGCGTACCCGCAGGGGTGAGTGTGGTGCCGGATTTCTGACGATTGAGCAGCTGCTGGCCCAGTTCATCTTCCAAAGATTTGAGCCGCGCCGTCACCGTGGATTGTGTCACATGCAGCACTTGTGAAGCACGGACCAGTGATCCGGTGTCCACAATGGCCAGAAAGGTTTTGAGGGCCGTGATGTTCATGATCGTTATCAATTCGGATTTTCCGAACTTTCTCGCCAAATAAATTCAATTTCAAGAAGTGATTTTCTGTGGCAGGCTCTGACATGTCTTTGCGATGCGGCGTCAAGCGCATGTCTCAGCTGGTTTGTCGACGCCGTTACCCGATCAGAAAGGAGTTCAGCATGAAGTTTCACCTCGCGATCAATCTCGAGCGGATGGACCCCTCGACGGATATGAAGGCCGTGCGCGATCACACGCTGGAGATGGTGCAAATGGCCGATGCGGCAGGTTTTGAGATTGCCTGGGCCGCAGAGCATCATGCGCTTGAGATGACGATCGCGCCCAACCCGTTTCAGTTGCTGACATGGTGGGGCGAACATGCCAAGCGCATCCGCCTCGGCGTGGGCGTAGTGAACGCGGCGTACTGGCACCCGATCAACCTTGCCGGTGAGGCTGCGATGCTCGATCTTCTGAGCGACGGGCGCCTGGAATTCGGCATCGGATCAGGGGCTTACCAGCGGGAGTTCGACCGAATGAAGCCGGGTCTCGATCAGCGCGACAGCTGGCGTTACATGCAGGAATCTCTGCCGGTTGTGCAAAAGCTGTGGGAAGGCGACTATGCCCATGACGGAGAATTCTGGCAGTTCCCCACGTCCACGTCATGCCCCAAACCGGTGCAAAAAGACGTGCCCGTCTGGGTCGCCGCCCGCGCGCCTGTGACGTTCGATTATGCTGTAGAGCACGATTGCAATATCCTCAGCTGGCCGCTGACAATGCCGATGTCCGAGGTGGAGACCTACCGGCGGCGTCTTGATGATGCCGTGGAGAAAGCTGGCAAACCGTTTAAAGGCGATTGGGCCGTGATGCGCCACGCAGCGGTCTATGAAAATGAAGCCGATCGGCAGGCGGCCATGGGCTCTATCCGGCATGTGCTGGGGCAGTTTGGCAACCTGATGATGAAAAAAGGTCAGGTTAACAACGGCTTCCCAGACCAAGTTCCCCTAGCTGACCTTGACGGCAACGCCCGTGTGGACCCAGAAATGCTGGAGCACAACCTCATGTTTGGGGCGCCGGATCAGGTGATCGAAAAGCTGGAGGCGCATAGAGCCTATGGCGCAGATGCGTTCGTCTATTATGCGTCGATGGGTATGGATTTGACGCAGCAGAAACGCTCTCTGCAGCTTTTCATCGACAAGGTGATGCCGGCCTTTGCCGAAAGAGAGCTTGCGCACGCGTGATTGGTGGGCCTGCCGGTCTTTCCACATGAAGTATCGAACGTGAGACACTGCAATACAAAGCATAATTGTCTCTACGCGCGGATGGCGCGTTCAGCAGCGCACACTCCGAAGACGACATTTTCGTCGCGAACGATGTGGCTGTGTTATCCCCAGATAGAGTAGCCTCGCGGTTGGGAGGATCATGACGATGGAGATTGAACGTATCACGCCCGCCCTCGGGGCCGTGCTCAGTGGGATAGACATCAGCGACACCCCCAGTGACGCTGTCGTTGAAATGCTCTACCGGGCTTTGATTGATCATCAGGTGATTTTCATGCGCGGCACAGAGATCAGCCCCACCGCGCATTTGGCCCTGGCCCAAGCCTTTGGCGATGTGGATGAGCCGCATCCGCTCTATCCCCATGTCGAGGGCTTTGACCGGATTGTAAAACTGGAAAATGACAGCGGCGCGCCGCCGGATACCAACAGCTGGCACACCGATCTGACGTTTAAAGCCCAGCAGCCTTTCGCGTCTATCCTACTGGCTCGAACGGTGCCCGAGGTGGGCGGCGATACGATGTGGTCGTCGTGTTATGCAGCCTATGATCGCCTTCCAGACGGCATGAAGCGTGATCTTGAAGGGCTGGATGCGATCCATGACATGGGCGATTTTCGAAACACTTTTGGAACGGACAGCCAAACAGCCTCCGCCAAAGAAAGATTGGATGCCGCCGTGGGTCGGTTTGGTCACATGGTGCGCCCGCTGATCGGCACGCATCCTGTCACGGGGCGTAAGTTCCTCAATTTCAATGAGGCTTTCGTGACGCACATCCAGGGCTTGCCGACGAACGAAGCCAACGCGTTGAAGACATGGCTCTGCAATCACATGAATACGCCGGAAGATCAGATGCGCTGGCGCTGGCGGGCAGGGGATATGGCGATGTGGGATAACCGGTGCACGATGCATTACGCGGTTGCCGATTACTTGCCTCAGTACAGATGTATGAATCGCGTCACCGTTGTGCGGGACCGCCGAGAAGGTCGTCGCCAAAAACAAGCGAGCTGAAAACAAAAAGCGCGCCGAAACCAAGGCGCGCTTTTTCAAATCCTAAAGTAGGAGATTTACCCTTTGGCAGCCTCCACCGGCTTCGTTTGCGCCGGGGTGCCCGGCTTCAGTGGAGCCGCCTTTGCCTTGGCGTTGAGCGGATCATCCTGGCGCTGAACGGAGCCTTCAAAATGGGCGCCCGATTCAATCGCAATGGTCTTGTGGATGATATCGCCTTCGACACGGGCCGTGGATGTCAGGCGCACTTTCAGACCACGCACACGTCCAACGATGCGACCGTTGATCACCACGTCGTCGGCCATCACTTCCCCCTTGATGGTCGCCCCCTCACCAATGGTCAGAAGATGCGCGCGGATGTCGCCCTCTACAGTGCCTTCGACCTGGATATCGCCGGTCGTCTTCAGGTTGCCTGTGACGTGCAAGTCTGCCGACAGAATTGAGGCGGGCGGCTTTGCTTTGGGAGCGGTCGCGCGGAATTCTGCTGAAGCGGCATCAGGCCGAGCGACTTCTGTGCGCGGATCCGGCACAGATGGCTTGACCGCAGACTCAGGTTTGGGGGCGGGGTCATTGATTTTGCTTTTAGAAAACATTTCTCGCAGCCTTGATGTATATCATGGGGTTGACGGCCTTACCACCAACACGAATTTCGTAGTGTAGATGTGTACCGGTGGAACGTCCAGTGTTCCCCATATCACCAATCCGGTCTCCGCGCGATACCCTTTCCCCTTCCCGTACACGGATGCGGGACAGATGCGCATACCGTGTTTCAATTCCAAACTCATGTCGGATGGTCACCATGCGACCATAGCCCGAAGACCATTCCGCCTCGGTCACGACGCCGTCTGCTGTCGAGTAGATCGGTGTGCCGTGCCGTGCCGCAAAGTCGGTGCCGCTGTGCATCCGGCCCCACCGCATGCCAAAGCCGGACGTATACCTGAACGATCCTTTCACGGGCATCGCAAACGGCGCCTGCTGTGCCGCGAGCCGGTAGATGTTCAATCGGTCAAGTTCGTCAATCACGCGATTGGCCCGCATAGCGTCCGTTGAAAGCTCCTCCCCACGGGTCGAGAAAGACAGCGGCATCAGCGGGCCGCCCTGGCCAGAATAGCCGCGGCGCACGGCGTCCAGCATGTCTTCCGTATTGAGGCCAGCGGCGCTGAACATTTTGTCCAACGGCTCAACAGAGATCGTCAATGCATCTTCAAGCTGGCGGAAAATCGCATCGTTTTCATCGCGCATCAGTTCGATCGTAAGCGCCATTTCCTTGGCATCAGAGAGCGCCTGCTTGGCGTTGTCCTCGATCTCGTCGCGTTCCCGCGCCGTTTCTTCAAGCGCCACTGTGAGCATTTGTTTTATGGGATCAACGCCCAAAGTACCCGGGTTCGCTGCGGCCAGCGCGGTCTCCGTGTCACGCGCAGTCTTGAAATCGTCGATGAGCTTTTCCGCCGCTTCGCGTTCTTTCATGGTCCGGCGCAGCGTGGTTTGAATGACGTCAATGCCGGTCTCAAGCTCTTTGCGCCGCACCTCAGAGGCCAAAAGCTCTGACTGCATCGTCGATATCTGCTCAAGGGCAGAGTTGAACCGCTCTTGAGCGGCGGCCGCTTCCATCGCGCGTTGGTCCCGTTCAGCCTCCAGTGAGTTGAGGCGGTGTTCATAGGTCGATTGATCCCGCTTGGCCTGCTCGCGGAAATTGCCGGATCCGATCGAGTCCATCAGCAGGATCGCTGTGGAAATGATGGTCCATGCGACAAGAGCCGTTGTCCCAACGAATGCAATCAACTGCGTTTCTGATCGCAGTCTTATGAACCGCGTGTCCGTATCCGAGCGTAGAAAAACCCGTCGCTCAGGAAAATATCTCTCCAAAAAGGAGTGGAATTTAATCGCAAGATGTGAGCGCACAAGACCCCCGTTTGTCACCGTCCCCCAAGGCCGCACACCCGTTCGAAAGCGGGTCGGGTGCAGCACGCCCGCAAACGCTTACAAAATGCCCTTTTTGTGAGCAAGCAAATTGACCGATGCGCCCTTGAACCCGCCTGTTTCGACGAAGGAATGGCAAGATTTTGCCGATTTACACCCACCGGTTGCTGGCGGGCACACAAAACCCCTGCAAATTTCCAAACTTTCGTTGTCATTCGCAGGGTTAATCTGTGGATAACTTTGCGCGGTCGCCGTTTCGGGGGCAATCATCGGCCCTTTGGCGGCACTGTCACATCGCTTTGACAGCCTCAAGCACAGCATCCGCGTGACCGGGCACCCTCACTTTTGGCCAAACCTGAACGACGTTGCCCGCCCCGTCGATCAGAACCGTAGTCCGCTCAATGCCCATGTAGGTTTTCCCGTACATCTTCTTTTCTTTCCAAACACCGTAGGCCTCACACACCTCCGTTTCAGCATCTGACAAAAGCGGAACACTAAGGCTGTGTTTGTCCCGAAACTTGTCGTGCTTGGCCACGGTGTCTTTGGAAATGCCAAACACCTTCACCCCGGCCTCTTCGAAGGCGCCGGAAAGCTCCGTAAAGGACACGGCCTCCTTGGTGCAGCTCGATGTGTCGTCTTTAGGATAAAAGAACAAGATAACGGGCGACGGGCGGACATCTGAGAGCGTGACCGCATCTCCTCCATCCCTGGGCAGGGTAAAATCGGGTGCGGCTTGGCCGGTTTCTAGCATTTGTGATCTCCTACACTGAATATTCAGTTTCAAATTAGATCGAGACCGGCCAGAATAAAGGAAATGAACGCGCGTAAATCTTTGACTGATATGACGGATCTAGATCCTGCCAAACCGCGACGAAAGCGGCTGAAAACGCTGGGCATTAGGTTTGTAGCAACCTGTGTGCTTCTGAGTGCTGTGGCTGTCATCGCCGTCCTATCATTGGTGGGCACACGCCTTGCCGCACCTGATTGGGTGCGATCTCATCTCACGACGAAAATCAATGCAGATCTGAGTGGTCTCTCGCTTGATGTCGCAGAAGTTTCGATCCTTCTGCAAGACAATTGGGTGCCTGAGATTTCAATGCAGAGCGTCGTTATCGCGGATGATATCGGCACGCCGCTTGTCAAACTGTCTGACGTTCAAGGCACGGCCGATCTCAGCGAGCTTTTGCGCGGGCGGATGCGGCCTGGGTCCATTCGCGTGTCCGGTGTTCAGATCCTCGTTCGGCGCGCCGCAGACGGGCAGATTAACCTTCAGCTGGGCAGTACGGGCGGCGTCTTGCAGCGCGCGACAACCCCCGCGGCCATCGTGGAGCAAATCGACACGACATTCATGCGCCCGCATTTCGCCTCTCTTGATCGGTTCTCCGTCGACAACCTGACGTTACGCTACGAAGATGCCCGTGCCGGTCAGGCCTGGAATGTGGATGGGGGCCAGATTGAGATCTTACGCGACGAAGACGCGATCGAGGTCACCGCGGATCTGACGCTTTTGGGCAACCGCGCCTTTGCCACATCCATGGGCCTGGCCTATCGCAGTGAAATTGGCTCCTCTGCTGCAGATCTCTCGATCACCTTTGATGACATGCCATCCAGCGACATTGCCGGGCAGTCCCCGGCGCTCAGCTGGCTTGATACGCTGGATGCGCCAATCTCTGGCGGCCTCTCCATGCAGGTCGACCAGGATGGCAACCTTGGGCCCCTGGCCGCCGATCTCGATATCAGTGCTGGCACGCTCTCCCCCAACGAAACGGCACGCCCGATCGCCTTTGAGCATGCCGGTGCCGATCTCACTTATGATCCGGCAACGCAGGTGATCACCTTTGATGCGCTTGAGCTCGACAGCAAATGGGTCTCCACCCGGATCGAAGGTAAGACCCGGCTGGAAGGCATGGCCGATGGCTGGCCCGATGCGCTCACGTCGCAGTTTCGCGCCACATCGTTTCAAACCAATCCGGCCGGGATCTATGACGCGCCCATTGCCCTTGACGCGGCCACGCTCGACATGGCTCTAAGCCTCGACCCGTTCACGGTCAGGCTGGGTGAGATGGCCATCACCGATCAAGGTCGTCTCATCCGCGTGACCGCAGATATCGCAGCCAAAGACACCGGATGGGATGTGGCCGCCTCGGCCCACGTGCCCGAGATCGCCCCGGAACGGCTGTTGGAGCTGTGGCCCACAACGTTGAAGCCAAAGACGCGAAACTGGATCACAAGCAACGTGCAAGATGTTGATTTGCAAAACATTCAGTTTGTCATGCGGTCTGAACCGGACAGCAAACCGGATATCTTTCTGGGCTTCGATTTTGACAATCTGGTATCAAGCTACATCAAGAATGTCCCGATCATTGAAAACGGCCGCGGCACGGCGAGCATTCAAGACCACGCCTTTGTCATCAGCGCCCATGCTGGCACGGTCACACCACCCCAAGGCGGGCAGATCGACATTTCAGGATCAAGCTTTGAAATTGAAGACATCCGAGAGCGTGGTGGCCTGGGCGTCGTGCGTTTGGAAACCGACAGCACGGTCACGGCGGCGCTTTCATTGCTTAATTCGGGGCCTTTCGGTTTCATCGATAAGGCCGGACAGTCCGTCACCCTGGCCGACGGTCGGGCAGAGCTGATCGGAAACATGAGCTTTGCGGTCGTCGATAACCTAACGCCCGCGGATGTCGACTTCACCATGTCGGGGGAATTGACTGATGTGCGCAGCAATACCCTGATCAAGGATCGCACGCTGGCCTCCTCTCGCATTGTCGTCGCGGCAAACCCCGATGGCATGTCTTTGACGGGTCCGGGCCGCCTGGGTCAGGTGCCCTTCGAAGGTCAATTGATCATGCCGTTTGCCCCCGGCAGCAATGGCCGCGCCGATGTCGAGGGCTGGATTGAGCTCTCGGAACGCTTTTTGGAGGAATTCAATATTGGCTTGCCACCTGGAAGCGTCAGTGGGGCAGGGCGCGGCACTCTAGAGCTGGCATTGGAGCGAGACACACCCCCCAAATTCACGCTGACATCTGATTTGGCAGGCCTAGCGCTTCAATTTGCACCGCTCGACTGGGGCATCAGCGCAGATGAGACCGGAGAGCTGACCGTCAGTGGCCTGTTGGGCGCGCCGCCGTCTCTTGACACTCTGTCACTCAATGCCGGTGGGCTGCGTGCCAATGGCAGCGTCACGTTGCAGCCAGATGGGCAGCTGCAACAGGCGAATTTCTCCCGCGTGCAGCTCGACAATTGGATCGACGCGCCGGTGGATCTGGTCGGTCTTGGGCCAAATCAGCCGCCCCTGGTGCGCGTCGCGGGCGGCACGATTGATCTGCGGCAAACCACGCTGACGCGGGGCGACGGGCAGCGCAGAACCGGCAAGGGCGGCCCGGTCTCCCTGCGTCTGGATCGCTTGCAGGTGTCCGACAGCATCAATATCACCGATTTCACCGCGGAACTCGACATGAGTAACGGGCCCGACGGCGAGTTCACCGGCAATGTGAACGGGCAAGCCCCGATTGTCGGTCGCATTGCCCCTCACAACGGGCGTAGCGCCTTTGTCATTACCGCGGGCGATGCCGGGGCGGTCTTGCGCTCGGCCAACCTGCTCAAACAAGCCCGTGATGGCCAGCTAGAGCTCTACTTGGTGCCCGGAGACGGGGCCGGTATCTATGAAGGCAAGCTCAAAGCCTCCAACCTGCGCGTCAAGGACGCCCCCACCATGGCCGAGCTTTTGAATGCCATCAGCCTCGTCGGTCTGCTTGAACAACTCGACGGAGAAGGCATTCATTTCAGCACTTTAGAAGCCAAATTTCAACTCGCACCCGAACGCGTCACGCTCTATTCAGGCAGCGCCGTCGGCGCGTCGATGGGGATCTCGATGGAGGGGTACTACTATATCGGCACCAAGTGGTTGGATATGGAAGGCGTGCTCTCTCCAATTTACGCCCTCAACCTCGGCGGGTTGTTCACGCGCCAGGGAGAGGGGCTGGTGGGGATCAAGTATTCCGTGGACGGGGAGTCAACGCGACCACGGGTTCAGGTTGCGCCGCTTTCGGTGCTGACGCCGGGTATGTTTCGCGATCTGTTCCGGCGCTCGCCTCCCAAAACGCCAGGCCAGGATGCTGCCGCCGAAAACAGTGGCGCGTCCGGAGAGACAAGCTCTGGCGCTGACCGTTAATGCGCCTAGACGACTTTGATTTCGATCTTCCAGAGCACTTGATCGCGACCCGTCCGGCGCGTCCTCGGACATCGGCGAAACTGTTGGTCGCGGATGGTGATGCGATAACCGATGCGGTGGTGACCGACATCAGCCGCTTTCTGCGTTCAGGGGATCGCCTTGTCCTGAACGACACGAAAGTGATCCCCGCGCGTTTGACAGGCCGGCGGCACCGCAAGGGGGCGGATCCAACCAGTGCCGGCGGCGCGAAGATTGAGGTCACGTTGCTCGACACCACAGCCTCTGGCGATTGGCGCGCGATGGTCAAACCGTTGAAAAAGCTCAAAGACGGCGAAGAGGTGCACTTTGATGCAGGGCTAAGGGCCACATTTATCGGGCGTGCTGATGGTCTTGGTATCTTGCGGTTCAACCTTGAGGGGGAGGCGTTTGATGATGCGCTCAATGCGGCCGGTGCAATGCCTTTGCCGCCCTACATTGCCACGCGACGGGCGGCTGACGCACAAGACAAAGAGGACTACCAGACGGTATGGGCAAAGCGCCCCGGCGCCGTGGCGGCGCCGACCGCATCGCTGCATTTCGACGATGCCTTGTTGCGTGATCTTCAGGAACATGGCGTCAGCTTTACCCATATCACGTTGCATGTCGGCGCGGGCACGTTTCTTCCGGTGAAAGTCGATGATGTCACCACCCACAAGATGCATGCCGAATGGGGCGAGATCACAGAACAAGCCGCGAGAGATATCCAACAAACCATAGCAGCGGGCGGGCGGATCATTCCGGTGGGCACAACCGCGTTGCGGTTGATCGAAAGCGCGGGTCGGTCCGGCACCATTCATGCCTGGAAGGGAGAGACCGACATCTTCATCTATCCCGGGTTTCAGTTTCAGGTCACGGACGCGCTGATGACAAATTTTCATCTGCCCAAATCGACCCTGATGATGTTGGTTGCCGCGCTCATGGGCCAAGACCGCATTCGCGCGATCTATGATCATGCGGTGGCGGAGAAGTACCGGTTTTTCTCCTACGGCGATGCGTCCCTTCTGATCCCAGGATAAAGTTGGGCAACGGCCTGTAAACGACCCGCACAGGTCGAAAATGTCCGCGACAGGATCGCAGAGATCCGTCAAAGCCGGTGCAGCGAAGTAAAGGATTCTCATCCATGTTTTCAGTGTTGAAGAACGCCTGGGCGTTGCTGCTCGGCATGATGCTCTTACAGGTGGGCAACGGGATGCAATCGACGCTTTTGGGGATCCGGGGCGAGATCGAGGGCTTTTCAACCGCATCGATGTCTTTGATCATGTCCGGCTACTTTGTCGGGTTTCTCTTTGGCTCCCGCATCGCGCCCGATCTCTTGCGCAAAGTTGGGCATGTGCGCGTCTTCGCGGCACTTGCCTCACTGATTTCCGCTGTGATGATCATGTATCCTTGGGTCACGGATCCCTACGCATGGACCGCGGGGCGCATCCTGGTCGGGTTTTGCTTTTCCGGCGTCTATGTCACCGCAGAAAGCTGGCTCAACGATTCCACAGACAACGAAAATCGCGGTCAGGCGCTGGCGCTCTACATGATCATGCAAATGCTGGGGATCGTCACCTCTCAGGCGCTGCTCGTTCTGGCCGATCCTGGCGGCTTCATCCTCTTCATCATCCCATCCGTTCTGATCTCTTTGGCATTCACGCCGATCCTGCTGTCAATCAGCCCGGTGCCCGCCCACGCCTCCGCCAAACCTCTTTCCCTCTTTCAGATCTGGAGGGCCTCGCCGCTTGGATGCGTGGGGATGCTCCTTCTGGGGGGTATTTTCTCGGCGCAGTTCGGCATGGCGTCGGTTTTCGGCACGCAGGCGGGTCTGAGCGTGGCGCAGATCTCAACGTTCGTCTCCGCCTTCTTTGTCGGCGCGTTGGTGCTTCAGTTTCCCATCGGGTGGCTGTCCGATCGGATGGACCGCCGGCTTTTGATCATGGGCACCTCCAGTATTCTGGGTGGCGCGGCAATCTTTGGCGCGCTCTTTTCCGGGGCGTTTTGGGCGATCGTTGTATCCGCAGTGATCGTGGGTGGCATGTCGAACCCGCTCTATTCGCTGCTCTTGGCCTATGTGAATGACTACCTCGATCACGACGCGATGGCAGGCGCGGCCGGCGGGATGGTCTTTATCAATGGGCTCGGAGCCGTCTCAGGCCCGCTGCTCCTCGGCTGGATCATGAGCGCTTTCGGTCCGCCAGGGTTTTTTATCTTCATCGCGTTGCTGGGTGCGGTCTTGGCCGCCTATGCCGGGTTCCGCATGACCATTCGTCCGGCACCCGCTGCCAGTGAGACCGACAGCTACGCGATTGTCACCATGTCGTCGTCTCCCGCGGCGGTGTCTTTCGCGACTGAGTATGCAATCGATACGGCCCAAGAAGACGAGACAAGCGAAAATCCGCGCTCAGCCTGAAACTATTCCAAGTCACGGAGTATTGCTCTTGTTGCAAATTTTTACTGTGCACATAGGTGCAGGGAAGTTTACGATTTAGGGACGACCGGGACATGATCAAAAGGAGAAGGGTATGACCTCGCCAGAAGAGGTGTTAGAGTTTTGGCTCGACGAGTTGGGGCCGAGTAAGTGGTATAAAGCCTCTGATGAGCTTGATACGACCATAAGAGATCGTTTTGAAAACGCGTGGCAAAATGCGCTTGAGGGCACCTATGGCCTTTGGCTGACCTATCCCAGCGGTACATTGGCTTACATTCTTCTGATGGATCAGTTTCCGCGGAACATGTTTCGCGACGATCCAAGAAGCTTTGAAGCCGATCAGTATGCGCTGGCCGCATCTAAACTGGCCATCCAAAACGGCTGGGACACGCGTATTGATGAACCCGCGCGTCAGTTCTTCTATCTTCCATTGATGCATTCAGAGAATCTGTGCGACCAGGAACGGTGCATTCGGCTGCTGATTGAACGGATGCCCGAGACCGGTGCAGACAACCTATTTCACGCGCGGGCGCATCGCGAAGTCATCCGCCAATTCGGCAGATTCCCGTATCGCAACTCTGTGCTGAGCAGGGCCTCAACAGGGTCCGAGCAGACGTATTTGAAGCAAGGCGGATACGGATCCACTGTGCGCGAACTGCAAGCTGTAGCGGCCCAATAAGGCCGCTCAGTAACAACACACGTGACATTCCGCAGCGGGATGCGCGGCTCTCGTTGAGGTCGCTGGAAAAATAGTTTAACGTCAAACTAATTTTAAAATGCGACCTGACGGAGAGGACACATGTCAGATCAAACCTTCGACGTGATTGTGATCGGAGCCGGTCCCGGTGGCTATGTGGCGGCGATACGCGGCGCGCAGCTTGGGCTGAAAGTGGCCGTGATCGAGCGCGAGCATATGGGCGGCATTTGCCTCAACTGGGGCTGCATTCCCACCAAGGCGATGTTGCGCAGCGCAGAGGTCTTTCACCTGATGCATCGCGCCAAAGAGTTCGGTCTGTCGGCCACGGGTATTGACTATGATCTCGATGCGGTTGTGAAACGCTCCCGCGCGGTCTCCAAGCAGCTCAACAGTGGCGTCGGGCACCTGCTGAAAAAGAACAAGGTCAAAGCGATCATGGGGGAGGCCACCATGACCGGCAAATCCTCGGTGAGCGTCAAGACAGACAAGGGGACTGAAACGCTCTCAGCCAAGAACATCATTCTGGCCACGGGCGCCCGCGCGCGTGAGCTGCCGGGCCTCGAAGCGGACGGCGATCTTGTCTGGACCTACAAACACGCCCTGATGCCGCCACGCATGCCCAAAAAACTCTTGGTGATCGGCTCGGGCGCGATCGGGATTGAGTTCGCCAGCTTCTACAACACGCTCGGCGCTGAAACGACGGTGGTTGAGGTGATGGACCGCATTCTACCGGTCGAAGACATTGAAATTTCCACCTTCGCGAAGAAGAGCTTTGAAAAACAAGGTATGAAAATCATGGAGAAATCCATGGTCAAACAGCTTGATCGCGCCAAGGGCAAAGTCACAGCGCATATCGAAACCGGCGGCAAAGTCGCGAAGCACGACTTTGACACGGTGATCTCGGCGGTCGGTATCACCGGCAATGTCGAAAATCTTGGGCTAGAGGCGCTTGGCGTGAAAGTGGATCGCGGTCACGTGGTGACGGATCACTTCTGCCGCACTGGCGTTGACGGCGTCTATGCCATCGGGGACATCGCCGGCGCACCCTGGCTTGCGCACAAGGCCAGCCATGAAGGCGTGATGGTGGCCGAACTCATTGCAGGTGGCGCGCCGCACCCAGTCCTTGCCGAGAGCATTGCCGGTTGCACCTACTGCCACCCACAGGTGGCCAGCGTCGGATTGACAGAAGCCAAAGCCAAAGAGCAGGGGATCGAGGTCAAAGTCGGCCGTTTTCCCTTCATTGGCAACGGCAAAGCCATCGCTCTGGGTGAAGCCGAAGGCATGATCAAGACGATATTCGATGCCAAAACGGGCGAGCTACTGGGCGCGCATATGGTCGGGGCCGAGGTGACGGAACTCATTCAAGGCTATGTTGTCGGAAAGCAGCTTGAGACCACGGAAGAAGATCTGATGCAGACCGTTTTCCCGCACCCGACGCTCAGCGAAATGATGCATGAAAGCGTGCTCGACGCCTATGGTCAGGTCATCCACATGTAAACTCACGCGTAGGGTGGGGTTCCATCCGACCACAGGCGTATCACAAGGTCATCCACACCCATGCCGTTTGCCCGTCCTCCGCCACGTTTTGGCGTCTGAGCGGGCGGCTTAGGTGACCAATTGGCGTCGCCACCAATTGGCTCTTTATCGATTAGCCTGTGGTACCAGCAGCACCGACGAAGTACCGACGAGATCCAGACATGCCTTTCTGCCCGGCAGAAAGCTGTGGATGACTGACCAATCCTGTCAGTTGTTCACCCTTCGTTCACATTTTTGTCTTGGATTAAAACCGCACTTCCCCTATCTCCGAAGAAGCAGAGTCTGGGGGTTTGATGGCCGAGCTGAAAAACATAGAAGTTCGCGGCGCGCGCGAGCACAATCTCAAGAGCGTTGACGTGGATATTCCCCGCAACGAATTGGTTGTGATCACGGGGCTTTCGGGCTCCGGCAAGTCAAGCTTGGCCTTCGACACGATCTATGCTGAAGGTCAGCGCCGCTATGTGGAAAGCTTGTCTGCCTATGCGCGCCAGTTCCTCGATATGATGGAAAAGCCCGATGTGGATCACATCAGCGGCCTCAGCCCGGCGATCTCCATTGAGCAAAAGACCACCAGCAAGAACCCCCGGTCAACCGTCGGCACCGTCACGGAAATCTATGACTACATGCGCCTGCTCTTTGCGCGGGTCGGCACGCCGTTTTCGCCTGCCACTGGTCTCCCGATTGAGGCGCAGCAAGTGCAGGATATGGTCGATCGCGTCATGACGATGGAGGAGGGGACGCGCGCCTATCTTCTCGCGCCGATCATCCGCGACCGTAAGGGTGAATATCGCAAAGAATTCATAGAGTTGCGTAAGCAAGGCTTTCAGCGCGTGAAAGTGGATGGTGAGTTCTACGAGCTTGATGAACCGCCCACCCTCGATAAGAAATTCAGACACGATATTGACGTAGTCGTGGATCGTCTTGTGGTGAAGGAAGGCCTTGAAACTCGTCTGGCGGACAGCTTCCGCACCGCTTTGGATCTGGCCGATGGCATTGCCATTCTGGAGACAGCCCCAAAGGAGGGGGATCCGCAGCGCGTCACGTTTTCAGAGAATTTTGCCTGCCCTGTGAGCGGCTTCACCATCCCAGAGATTGAGCCGCGCCTGTTTTCGTTCAATGCGCCGTTCGGGGCCTGCCCGGAATGTGACGGGCTGGGCGTTGAGCTTTACTTCGATGAGCGGTTGGTCGTGCCCGATGAGACGCTGAAGATCTCCGATGGGGCACTGGCCCCATGGCGCAAAGGCAAATCACCGTATTTCTTGCAGACGATTGAGGCGATCGCAAAACACTATGAGTTCGATCAAAATGCCCGTTGGAAGGATCTCCCCGCCCATGTGAAGCAGGTCTTTCTTCACGGATCGGGCAATGATGAGATCCCGTTCCGCTATGATGAGGGCGGTCGGGTCTATCAGGTGACGCGATCTTTTGAGGGTGTGATCCCCAATATGGAACGCCGCTATCGCGAAACCGATAGCAGCTGGATCCGCGAAGAATTTGAGCGTTATCAGAATAATAGGCGCTGCGGTGCATGTGACGGGTATCGTCTACGGGAAGAAGCGCTTGCCGTGAAAATCGCCGGTCTGCACATCGGGCACGTGGTTGAGATGTCCATTCGTGAGGCCTACGCTTGGTGTGAAAACGTACCCGAAACTCTGACCAACCAAAAAAATGAGATTGCCCGAGCGATCCTGAAGGAAATCCGGGAAAGACTGGGGTTTTTGAACAATGTCGGGCTTGAGTATCTCACACTGTCGCGCAGCGCGGGCACACTCAGCGGGGGCGAAAGCCAACGCATTCGTCTGGCAAGCCAGATCGGGTCCGGCCTGACCGGCGTGCTCTATGTGCTGGATGAACCCTCCATCGGGTTGCACCAAAGAGACAACGGGCGCCTGCTGAGCACGCTGCAAAATCTCAGGGATCAGGGCAACACCGTGATCGTGGTGGAGCACGATGAAGAGGCGATCCGGACGGCGGATTACGTCTTTGACATTGGCCCGGGCGCGGGTGTCCACGGAGGGCAGGTCGTCAGCCATGGCACACCAGAGCAGGTGACGCATGACCCAGTCTCGATCACCGGGCAGTACCTGTCTGGCAGTCGCGAGATACCCGTGCCGACAGAGCGACGTAAAGGCAATGGAAAATCTGTCAAGATTATCAAGGCTGAAGGAAACAATCTTAAATCTGTGGATGCGGAGTTTCCCCTGGGCAAATTTGTCTGTGTGACGGGCGTTTCAGGCGGTGGTAAATCAACACTGACGATTGAGACGCTCTTCAAGACGGCGTCCATGCGTTTGAACGGCGCGCGGCAGACGCCCGCACCCTGCGAGACGATCAAGGGCCTTGAGCATCTGGATAAGGTGATCGACATTGATCAACGCCCCATCGGCCGGACACCGCGGTCGAATCCGGCCACGTATACCGGCGCCTTCACTCCGATCAGAGACTGGTTTGCCGGGCTGCCCGAAGCCAAGGCACGCGGGTACAAGCCGGGCCGCTTTTCGTTCAATGTGAAAGGGGGACGGTGCGAGGCCTGTCAGGGCGACGGTGTCATCAAGATTGAGATGCATTTTCTCCCAGATGTCTACGTGACCTGTGAGACCTGCGAAGGCAAACGATACAACCGGGAAACCCTCGAAATTCTTTTCAAAGGCAAGAGCATAGCCGACGTTCTTGATATGACGGTTGAGGACGCGCAAGAGTTTTTCAAAGCGGTTCCGTCGATCCGGGAAAAGATGGACGCACTGGTGCGCGTCGGGCTTGGTTACATCAAGGTGGGCCAGCAGGCGACGACCCTCTCGGGGGGCGAGGCGCAGCGGGTGAAGCTGTCAAAAGAGCTGTCGAAGAGATCCACCGGCCGAACTCTCTACATCCTCGATGAGCCGACCACAGGGTTGCATTTTGAGGACGTGAAGAAACTTTTGGAAGTCCTTCATGAACTTGTGGAAAGTGGCAATACTGTCATTGTCATTGAGCACAATCTGGACGTCGTGAAGACTGCGGATTGGATCATTGATATTGGCCCAGAGGGTGGCGATGGCGGGGGTGAGATTGTGGCTGTTGGCACACCGGAACACGTCGCTCAGGAGCCGCGCAGCCATACGGGGCGTTACCTCAAAGAAATGCTGGCCACGCGTAAAGTGGCCGCGGAGTAATTGCGCCCTTGCGCGCGGTGCGCCGTCTTTGTAAGACGCGCGCCATGGGTCGTTAGCTCAGTTGGTAGAGCGCTTCGTTTACACCGAAGATGTCGGGAGTTCGAGTCTCTCACGACCCACCATCAGCCTCCCAAAGACTTTGACGTGTCACAGAGTGACTGCGATCGATCTGATGCTGGTATGCGTTTGAGCCGTCTGGCAGCTGTTCAACTTGATCAACCTTTGTAAATCACGTTTTCAGTCCCTCACACCGCACGTCCATGTCCCGCGAGAGGCCGTTTGCACATCAAAAGACAGCTCGGTGGGAAAGGTACATTCGACAGGTTTGGGTCAGCGCTTTGGTCTGCAGTCGGTGAAAGAGGCACACGCGCCCAGAAAAACTGCCTGTGTCCGGGGTGCCGAACCGCCCTCCATTTTTTTGATGCTTGCGTTGCATTTTGACCTTTGCAACGCTTGACGGGGCGGAGGCAGGGGCATAATACACGCCTCACGCCACGGCATGCCTGTGGTCGGCAGTGGGCGGTTGTAGCTCAGTTGGTTAGAGTACCGGCCTGTCACGCCGGGGGTCGCGGGTTCGAGCCCCGTCAACCGCGCCACCGCTGCCAGACTTCCGAATTTAAGAATGCCAGGCATTGTGGCTAGAGAGTCACGTCATTTAACCATTTATTACTTGTTATTGTTGAAGAAATTCAATCAGAACCTGTGCTGTCTGATCAGGCGCGGTATCCGGAAAGAAGTGTCCGCCGGGGATGCCGACCACGTCAAGCGACATGCATTTATCTGCCCAAGCAGCGCGCATGTCAAAGGCGCGTCCCATGGCACCGTCCGCGCCGTAAACGATAAGGGCAGGGCAGGCCACTCTTGCTTTGAGATCTGCTCCGTCATCGTGAAAGTCCTGAGCCAGGGTCGCGCGGTAGTCGTTGCACATCCCGCGTATCGTGTCTGGGTCGCACCAGGACCTGCGATAGGCATCCATTTGATCTTCCGAGAAGTCTTCCAGGTTGGCCGCCCCCCATCCCAAAAGGCACGATTCATAGTAAGCATCCGGATCATGGCCGATCATGTCTTCGGGAAAGGGCTCAGGTTGGGCCAGAAAGAACCAATGGTAGTACGCTTGCGCAACGTCTCTGCGGAGCGGCTCCAGCAAGGTATGCGTGGGCACAATGTCCATGAAAGCAACCCGCATGACGGCCTCAGGCACATCAAGCGCCAGCCGATGCGCGACCCTTGCGCCGCGATCATGCCCGACGACAGCAAAACGCGCATAGCCCAGATGCGCCATAAGGGCGATCTGATCCTGAGCCATCTTGCGAAACGTGTAGTCGGACACCGCCTGTGGTTTGCCGCTGTCACCATAGCCCCGCAGATCGGGGCAGATGACGGTGTATGACCGCGCCAGGATCGGCGCAATCTCCGCCCAGAGCGCCCGCGTTTGAGGGAAGCCATGCAGCAATAATAAGGGCTGCCCATCTCCTCCTTGGGACCATGCGATCTCAACGTCATTGAAATGGGCGCGATGGTCGGAAAACCCTCGGATGTGCATGGCTCAGGCCTGTGTGATGCGATCCAAAACCCGGGCCCAGCTTCGCGTGCCCTTGTGAAAGCTCTCAACGTTGTATTTTTCATTGGGTGAGTGGATCGCGTCGTCCTCCAGCCCAAAACCGATCAGCATGGAATCAAGGTTCAGAATGTCGGTGAAGAACCGGGTTACCGGAATCGATCCTCCCATACCCGAAAACACCGCCTCGCGCCCCCATTCATCGGACAGGGCCTGCCGCGCCTTTTCGAATTCCGGGCGCTCAGTGTTCATAACCGAGGCCGGGGATCCTTCGAGACTGTTGTTCCACGTCACACGGGCATCTTTAGGCAACCGATCCTCGACATGTTTGCGAATTTTGTCGCGCAAAGCATCCGGGTCCATCTGCCCCACCAATCGGCAGGTAAGTTTGCAATGCGCCTGAGCCGGGATCACGGTTTTGGTGCCCACCCCTTGGTAGCCGCCCCAAAGCCCGTTGATTTCAAGCGTTGGCCGCGCCCATTGCTGCACCAGCGTGGAGTATCCTGTCTCACCATGGGCCATCGTCATGCCCACCGAGGACAGGTATTCATGCTCGTCAAAGCCGCAGTTTTCCCATTGCCGCAGCAGTTCATCGGGCACGTCCTCAACGCCGTCGTAAAACCCCTCAACCGCGACGCGGCCATTTTCGTCGTGAAATGACGCGATGAGTCTGGAGATCTCTTTCAGCGGGTTTAAGGCCGGACCACCATAGTGGCCCGAGTGCAAATCAATGCGCGGCCCATGAAGGGTGAATTCATCTTTCAGCATGCCACGGAGCTGTGAGGCAATTGACGGCACACCGGGGGCAACCATGCCGGTGTCACACACCAATGCCAGATCGGCCGACAATTCATCCTTGTTGGCCTCCAAAAACGGGATGAGAGAGGGAGATCCCGATTCTTCCTCTCCCTCAAAGAAAAACGTCATGTTGCAGGGCAGGGTGCCTGTCACGTCCTTGTAGGCCCGGCAGGCCTCTATGAATGTCATGAGCTGGCCTTTGTCATCGGCGGCACCGCGCCCCCGGATCACTTGACCGTTTGGCGCATCCTGCACCTCAGGCTCAAAAGGCGCTGTATCCCAAAGATTGAGCGGATCAACTGGCTGCACATCATAATGCCCGTAGAACAAAACATGCGGGGTATTTGCGGCCTCTGAGCCATTAAAGTGGCCAACAACCATGGCCCGACCCGGTGTTTTGCGCGTCTCAGCTTCGATGCCGATGCTCTGCAGATCCTTGACCAACCAAGCGGCGGCGCGATCGCAATCATCATCATAGGCTGGATCCGTCGAAATAGACGGAATGCGCATGAGCTCTTTCAATCGCTCAAGCGCGGATGGCAGCTGATCGTCAATGCGGTTCAAGACGGAATCGAGGGACATTTACGTCTCCAGTTTTGAGATAGGTCGACTGCACCGTAGACCGGCTCAAAGAGGGATCACAAGGGACCCGGGCCGTGGCGAGAAGGGTTTCTTTTCTGGCGAGTACGGCATCTTGCAAGCAAGGCGTCTAAAAAGGAAAAGTCCGGAGAATTCGCAATGCTTTTCCATGGTCAACTGGATCGCAAATTCTAATTGATCTCAATCAAAGCGCACCGCCGTGGCATTTTGTACCGTATAGACTTAGAATTATTCAAACTATATCAGATGGACGACTGCGGCGTGAGCCGAAACAACCCAGGACCCAAGCGTTCGAGGAGACAGCCAGGTGGACTACAACGCGCGACTAGATAAAGCCATTGGGCGTTTGCACGACGAAGGCCGCTACAGAACGTTCATCGATATTGAGCGCAGCAATGGTCACTATCCTCACGCAACCTGGACAAGACCTGACGGATCGGAGCAGAGGATCACTGTTTGGTGCGGCAACGACTATCTGGGCATGGGGCAGCACCCTGTCGTCTTGAAGGCCATGCATGATGCGCTTGAGGCCACCGGTGCAGGGTCTGGCGGCACCCGGAACATCTCGGGCACCACGATCTATCACAAAACGCTCGAGGCCGAGCTTGCAGATCTGCACAAGAAAGAAGCAGCCCTGCTTTTTACGTCAGCATATATTGCCAACGATGCGACCCTCTCTACCCTGTCTAAGCTGTTTCCAGGGTTGATTATCTACTCAGATGAGCTCAACCACGCCTCCATGATTGAAGGCATTCGCCGCAATGGGGGCGAAAAACGGATCTTCAAACACAATGACCTGGATCATCTTCGTGAGATGTTGAAAGCGGACGATCCGGATACACCCAAGCTGATCGCTTTTGAATCTGTATACTCAATGGACGGGGACTTCGCTCCGATGGCGCAGATCTGTGATCTGGCAGACGAATTTGGTGCTCTGACCTATCTTGATGAGGTTCATGCTGTCGGGATGTATGGACCGCGCGGCGGCGGTGTTGCTGAGCGTGACGGTCTTATGAACCGGATCGATATTATCAATGGCACCTTGGCCAAGGCATTCGGCGTGATGGGCGGCTACATTGCTGCCAGCGCGAAAATGTGCGATGCTATAAGGTCTTACGCGCCAGGGTTCATCTTCACGACATCGCTACCGCCGACAGTAGCCGCTGGCGCCGCCGCGAGTGTTGCGCATTTGAAGACAGATCAGTCATTGCGCGATCAGCATCACGAGCGAGCGCAGGTGCTGAAAACTCGCCTTCAGGCGGTTGGCTTGCCTTTGATTGACCATGGCAGCCACATCGTGCCCGTCATTGTCGGCAATCCTGTGCACACCAAGATCCTGAGCGACATGCTTCTTGAGCGGTATTCCATTTACGTTCAACCGATCAATTTCCCGACCGTGCCGCGCGGTACAGAAAGATTGCGCTTCACGCCGTCCCCGGTCCACGGTCGATTTGAGATGGATGCGCTTGTGCGTGCCATGGATGCATTGTGGAGCCATTGCGCGCTAAATCGCGCCGATATGTCGGCCTAACCCCCCAGAATGTGCAAAACGCCTTGCGTTGTGCTAGACACCTGTAAACAAAGGTGCCCGGACCGAATCGTGCTGGCAAATACAGAGGCGCGTTAGCGTTGGTTTTGTTCGGGGAAGAAAGGCTGGCGTATGATCATTCGCCGCAAAAGGGCAAAGAGCGTAGAAATCGTGGAAGAACCGCGAGGGTTCGATGCGTTCGAACTCAAGCTTGGCGACATCATGCGCGGCGAGCGAGCGACCCTTGGCAAATCCCTTTTGGATGTAGAGCGCGATATCAGGATCCGCGCATCGTATATCGCCGCGATTGAAAACACCGATCCCGATGCCTTTGACACCCCTGGATTTATCCCCGGTTACGTCCGGTCCTATGCCCGGTATCTTGGCATGGATCCCGAGGAAACCTTCGACACGTTTTGTCAGGAATGCGGATTTTCGGTTTCCCATGGCATGTCGGCAAGTGCGTCGGCACGCAAAGCAGAAAGCGTTGCACAGCGCACTGCAGCGCGAAAGAAGGACCCGATCATAGAACCCGCCACGCCCTTTGCGCCTGCGCGGGAAAGCATCTTTAGCGGGATTGAGCCTGGAGCCATTGGATCGGCGCTTGTTCTTGTCGGGCTGATCTCCGCGATAGGGTTTGGCGGATGGACCGTGCTGAATGAAGTGCAGCAGGTGCGTCTTTCCCCGGTCGAAAACACACCTAGCGTGCTCACCGATCTTGACCCGCTGGATGGTGCCCTCGTCGCACAATCCGACACGACGGCGTCTGGCTTTTCCCCGTCAAACTTTGGCACATCGGAAGCCATCGACAGGATTTATCGCCCCGAAGCGCTTGACGTGCCGGTCATCGTGGCCCGTGATGGCCCCATTGCCACGATTGACCCCTCAGAGTTTGGTACACTTACGGCAAATATTGATGCGACTGACCCGGTTGACCCAGTCGACGCCGCCATCGCAAACGTTTTGTCCCGCACAGAAGACATCACACCCCCGCCTCAGGTTTTGGCTGATGCCAAGCCTCCGGTGCGCGTCGTGGCGGTACGGCCTGCTTGGATAAGGGTCACTGCAGCAGATGGCAGTGTTATGTTTGAGGGCACCTTGAATGGTTGCGAAAGCTATGAGGTGCCCGCGCGGGAAGAAGCCCCGCAATTGCGCGTTGGCGAATCCGGATCAGTGTACTTCCAGGTGGCGGACGCGCATTTCGGCCCCGTGGGCCCCCGCGGGACAATCACGCGGGATATCGCACTCGGTGCTGACGCCGTGACCGATCGGTTTGCCGTTGCGGATTTGAGTCGTGACACAGACCTATCGACCTATGTTGCCGATTTGACAAATGTTGGCGGGCAGCTGATAGCGAGCGCCGACTGCATCGTGCGCAACTGAATAGCCCGACGTCTCCCCCGCAACATCCCGGCCATTCTCGTGTCTCTCAAGGGCGCTTAACCGTGTTGGCACAAAGCCTAAGACAGGGTTTGCGCACGCTGATTTAAGCTCGCACCAGCGTCATCTCGGGGTCATACGGGCTGTTTTCGATGACCGTCGCAGCCGTCATGGTGCCGATGACATCAATACTGAGATCGGTCCCAATACCCGCCCGTTCCGGCTGCACAAACGCGTAGGCCAGGTTTTTGCCAATCCGATGTCCGTAATCTCCTGACGTCACGGTTCCAACGACCGACCCGTCCAGCATGACGGACGCGCCGCCATGGGCTGGGGCCGACTTGGTTAGAACATCCAGCGTGATCAATTTCCGCTTGGGCCCGGCAAGGCGGCGCGCTTCTAGCGCGGATTTTCCATTAAAGTCCGGCTTGTTCATCCGCACAAATCGGTCGAGCCCGGTTTCAAAGGGATCAAACTCTGTCAGGATATCGGACTTCCAATGGAGAAAGCCTTTTTCAAGCCGCATGGACTCAACAGCCCGGGCTCCGAAGAGTTTCATACCGTGCGCCTCACCGGCTTTGCGCAGGGCCAGATACGCCGCATAGAGCTGCGCGTTTGGCACGTGGATTTCATAGGCCAGCTCACCAGAAAAGCTCACGCCCATGACAATGGCGGGGGCGATGCCGATAAAGGCCTCTCTCACGGACAACCATGGAAAAGCCGTCGAGGACCAATCAAGGCGGCTGACCTCTTGCAGGACATCCCGCGCTTTTGGTCCCGCGAGAACGAGAATTGTGTAATCATTGGTCAAAGACCGGATCTGCACATCTTCATCCCGGCGCAGATGTAGCCTCAGCCAGTCCATATCGTGCCATTCCGCGGCAGCGGCCGAGCCATACCATACGCGTCCGTCTTGAAGATTTGCCACGGTTGCTTCTGCTTTGATCATGCCATGATGGTTGAGCAAATATCCCAGACCGACACGGCCCTGGCGCTTGGGCACAGCCCCGCAGAACATGCGATCCAGGAACTCATGCACATCTCTGCCGGTCAATTCGTAGCGGTTAAAGCCATTGACCTCGGATAGACCCACGGCATGTTGCACGGCATCGACCTCGGCCGCGACAACGTCAAACACCTCGTTAAATCGAAAGCTGTGTGTTTCGGTGAAGTCTTTAGAAGGTTTGTAAAAATCCGCGCGTTCCCAACCGTTTACCACCGTGAACTCAGCGCCCTCCGCGGCCAGGACGGGCGTCAGAGGCGTTGTTTTCATCGGCCGGCCGGCAGGGCGATGCTCATGCGGGAAGTGAAACCGGAATTCATTTTGATAGTCTTCGATGGCCTTCAGGGCGCAGAGCTCGACATTGCCATGGGCCGTGAAACGGCGCGGATCAATGACCCAAGTGTCATAGCAGGCTTCACCATGCACGATCTGTTGCGCCAGCAACCAGCCATGCCCTCCGCCTTCGCCGAGCCCCGCGCGCAAACCGATGATGCAGAACGCGTTGCGCTTTCCCGGTATGGGGCCCACCAGTGGGGCGCCATCAATCGTGTAGGTGATCGGACCATTCACAACCGTATGAATGCCCACATCCATCAGGGCGGGCATACGCGCAAATGCGCCTTCCAGCACATCGGTCACGCGGTCTAGATCATCAGGGCAGAGCGCATTTACAAAATTTGGATCGATCCCATCCATGCCCCATGTGCGGCACTCCTGTTCGTAAAACCCGACCAAGAGCCCCTGCTTTTCCTGACGGCAGTAGTAATCCGAGATGGGGCATCGCAGGAGCGGCATGCGATGGCCAGCATCTATGATGCCTTGAATTGGCTCAGTGAGAAAATATTGATGCTCCATCGACATCACCGGGTGATGGACCCCCATCATTTCACCCACTTCATTCACGCGGTAGCCACAGGCATTCACGACGACCTCACAGTCGATGTCGCCTTTCTCGGTGTGGACAGTCCAAGTATCATCTTTGTGCTGCGTCAGGCTGGTAACGGGGCAGTTCCGATACACCTCCGCGCCTGCTTTGCGGGCCCGTCTGGCAAGCGCTTGGCAGAGCTGCGCGGGGTCAATATCGCCATCGAGCGGATCCCACAGGCCGCCCACAAGGTTATCTGTCGAGATCAGGGGATGTCGGCGGGCGCATTCGTCCGCATCGATCACCTCAAAATGCACGTCCATGCCCCGCGCCATGGAGGCAAAATGCCGATAGCCGTCCATTTGGGCATCCGTATTGGCCAGCCGTATGCCGCCATCGCCGTGATGGTAGTTGATCGGATACTCAGGATCATCCGCCAACTCTTTGTAAAGATTTATCGAATGGGTTTTCAGCCCGACCATCGTTTGGTTCATGCCGAAATTCGTGACCTGCGCTGCCGAGTGCCATGTCGTGCCCGAGGTCAGCTCATTGCGTTCCACCAAAACCACATCGGTCCAACCTTCCTGCGTGAGGTGATACAGCGTGGAACATCCGGCAATACCGCCACCGATCACCACGCACCGTGTTTGCGTCTTCATGGGCTTACTCCTGAGTGCATGGTGTCAAAGGGCGGGTTTCTTGACCGTTGGTCAATGACAAGGGTGGCCTAGTTGTTATTTTCCTAAAAGAGTTTCGAAAAAATCTTATGTAATCGAAATTATCTTGCTCAAAGAGGTGACTTGCCTGCTCATGAGGCCACCCACGGTGAAAGGCAGACCAACCCCTCATGTCGGCACGAAGAGCACGCAGATCAGGCCGCAAGGAGAGATTGGCCAAACATGCCGCGCCGCCAGCCGTGAATCCTGCACCGCCCGGACAGCGCGGTGGCGTCTACCGGCCTTTGAGTGAGGCAAATCTTCAGGGCATCTATGAGACGGCTCTGCGTCTGTTGTCTGAGTTGGGCATGGGCGAGGTTCCGCAGCGTTTATGGGATGTATTGAGCGAGAACGGGGCGCAAGATCTGGGCAATCAGCGGCTCGGGCTGCCCCGAGACATGGTGGAACGCGCGATTGAGCTTGCTCCAAAGGCGTTTCCCCTCCACGGGCGCGATCCTGAGCGCACGATCCAGATTGGCGGGGATCGTGTTCATTTCGGCACGGGCGGCGCGGCCGTTCAGACATTGGACATGGACACCGGGCTCTATCGCGCGTCGACCTTAGCGGATCTGCATAACTTCACCCGGCTGCAAGACGCCCTGACGAATGTCAGTTGGTTCACGCGCTGCTGCATCGCGACGGATGTGGCGGGGGAATTCGATCTGGATGTGAACACGGCCTACGCCTTGATGCGCAACACCACCAAACCGGTGGCCACGGCCTTCACGCTGGCCGAGCATGTCGCGCCTCTGGTTGAGATGTTTGATATCGCCGCAGGCGGGCCCGGAGAGTTTGCCAAGCGCCCGTTTGTGAAGGCCCATATCAGCCCTGTGATTTCGCCCATGCGGTTCGGGGAAGACGCCGTGGACGTGACCTTTGCCTGCCTGGAGCACAACATCCCCGTTTCTTGCATCACCGCCGCCCAGGCCGGCGCGACGGCCCCTGCGACGCTGGCGGGGTTCTTGGCGCAGTCTTTGGCGGAAACGCTGGCAAGCCTTGTCATGGTCAATACGATCAAGCCTGGCCATCCCATGGTGTTTTCCAACTGGCCGTTGGTGATTGACCTGCGCACAGGGGCCTTTGCCGGGGGCGGGGGTGAGATCGCCGTGTTGAATGCGGCATCGGCCCAGGTATCGAACTGGCTGGGGCTGCCCTCTGGCGTGGCCGCGTCGATGACAGACGCCAAGGCGATCGATGCTCAATACGGGGTTGAAAAGG
>ERZ1740070.458-NODE-458-length-28189-cov-7.039774_pt1 | contig 28189 bp, 21 predicted proteins | sample MGYA00581734_ERZ1740070 | MGnify/ENA primary metagenome ERZ1740070 (study PRJEB43018, sample SAMN04849744) | marine metagenome | isolation source: floating plastic debris | place: Pacific Ocean | collected 2008-09-01 | study: EMG produced TPA metagenomics assembly...
TCATCGGGTATATGTTGGCCGTTATTAGCATTACTGGCTTAGTCAAAGGAGCTACCGCCATTACGATTCCACTGATTGTATTGGCAGTGCCAATATTGGACATGACCCTGGTAATTATTTCACGGCTGCTGCGGCGTAAATCTCCCTTTGTTGCTGACAAAAGTCATTTGCATCATCGCTTATTAAAGGTAGGCTTACCTCATCGCTGGGCCGTGTTGTTTATCTACGCCCTCAGTCTATGGATCGGTAGCTGGGCATTTACGTTAGCACCAATCCCCAACGGTGTCTTAGCCATCGTCGTTGCCACACCCATTTTCTGTTTAACATCCTGGCGAGCATGGCAGCTAGCCCAAGTTTCGTGATTACTCTTTTGCAATGCCCTAATTATCTTCCGTTTATTGCTCTTTAACTAGCCCCTTTATTTCCCTGATTTATGGTACTCGGTAAACTAGATACCCCCTCTAAAGCCGCTTACTTTGTTGATCAGTCTAAAACTGTCGCGACTCAACAAACAGTTAAGCTAGTAACTCAGTTTTTTGCGCCAGACTATGCGGCAACGGGGCAACTGTTGGATGAATTAGTCAGACAGTTGGCGAGTCAAGGAATGCCAGTGCATGTGTTTACCGGCCAGCCGGGATATGCCTATGGTGAGGCGACGGCCCCACATCGAGAGTCGGCCAAGAATTTAGAGATTCACCGCTCTCGCATGGCGCAGCTGTGGCCTAATCGGATTCGTGGTAAGGCGATTAACGGCTTATTGTTTGCAGTTCGAGCCTTTTTGCATTTGCTGCGCCATGGCTGGAAGAAGGATCAGGTGTTGTTGCTGACAACGGCTCCTCCATTTTTGCCAATTGTTGGGTATTTAATCAGTTTGTTATTTAATACGCCCTATGTGGTGATTTTGTATGACCTGTATCCAGACATTGCTATTGAGCTGGGGGTGGTGAAGTATAATCACCCAATTTCACGACTATGGCGCTGGTTTAATCAGCGGATGTGGCGACGGGCAAAGTCGTTAATTGTGTTGAGCCCGGCGATGAAGGCTCGAATTGTTGGGCATTGCCCAGATATTGTAGATCGCATAGAGGTGATCCATAGCTGGGCAGACCCAGAGTTGATTAAACCGATTGATAAGAAGGATAATTGGTTTGCCCATAAACATGGCTTGGTGAATACGTTTACGGTGCTGTATTCAGGGAATATGGGGCGTTGTCATGATATTAAGACAATTTTTGAGACAGCAAAGTTGTTGCAGGATGAGCCGATTAAGTTTGTTTGTATTGGTGGTGGGGCAAAACGTGAAAGGCTTGTTGGTCAGGCGAAATCTGAAGGTTTAAAGAACTTTGTGTTTTTGCCTTATCAGGATAAGAAAGATTTGCCTTATTCATTGACAGCTTGTGACGTGTCGCTGGTAAGTGTTAGCCCAGGGATGGAGAGTTTAGTCGCTCCGAGTAAGCTTTACCCCGCGTTGGCAGCACAGCGCCCAGTTATAACTATTTGTCCGACAAAAACGTATTTACGAACCCTAATTGATAAGGCAAAATGTGGAGCTAACTTTTCGAATGGAGATAGTGCTGGATTAGCTGAGTTTATTCGAATGTTGTCTGTTGATAATTTTATGGTTCAGCGAATGAGTAATTCTAGCCGTCACTGTTTGGAAAATTTATTCACTGTAAAGATAATAGCTCAGCAGTACAGTAGTGTTTTATTTCGGATTAGTAATCAGAGATAGTTTTGCCTATCAAAGGCTTTTATAACCAGTCAAAAATTACATTAATGAATATTCAAAGCAAATATTAGGAGAACAAAGAAAATATTAGGAGAAGTATTTTTATCGAAATTTCAGTTTGTGTACTCTGCCATTCTATTTATTTAGGTTGCTACACACTGATTCCTCTCCTATTCAGAACTCTTTGCTTTTGCTTCAATAAAGAGTTCTGCTCCAATAGACCATGAATACAATAACCATGCCTAAGACAGCAAGACAACAAAAGCGTAAGAAAAAAAGTCCAATTCTAATTCATGATTTGTGGCAACTTTGGAGTTTCCTAAGTCGTCGTCGTCGTCGTCAGCTGTGTTGGTTATTACTCCTCTTAGTTTTGACTTCTCTTAGTGAGATGGTTAGCTTGGGAGCAATATTTCCCTTTTTGACCGTTTTAGGGAATGCAAATACGCTATTAATTCAGCCAGAGCTTCAGCCAATTCTAAGTCTCTTCCAAATTAAAACCACAGCTCAACTCGTCAATTTTTTAGCTGTAGTATTTATTTTTGTCTTATTTCTGGCTAATGGTTTTCGATTGTTAACGTTAAACGTTCGTACCCGCTTAGCTGCAGCAATTGGAGTAGATATTAGTAGTCAAATTTATTATCTTACTCTACAGCAGCCCTATAGCTTTCACGTTGAACATAACAGCAGTGATTTGATTCAAATTTTGACTATTGATACTGTGCGTCTAACCGATAAAATTTTGATTCCGTTAATGACGCTACTATCCAATATCATCTTAATACCAGGGTTAATCATAACACTTCTGCTAATTGATATTAAGGTGGCTCTAGGGGCATCGATTGTACTAGGTAGTGTGTACATATTTATCTACCGCACTCGGCAGAGATTATTAAAATACAACAGCAAAATCATTTCTCTATCAAGTCAGCAAAAGATTAAAGCTGTACAAGAAGGGATAGGTGGTATTCGAGATGTACTCTTAGATAACTCTCAGAGTTACTTTGAAGATGTTTATCAAAAAGCTGAGCTATCTCTACAACAGGCAAAAGCGGCTAATTTAATTTTTTCGATATCGCCTAGCTATCTCATCGAAGCGTTGGCACTTGCTTCTATTGTTCTTCTTGCTCTAGGTCTGGGTGATGGTGGAGATTTTAGCCGAGCTATTCCAGTACTGGGAAGTTTAGCTTTAGGTGCCAAACGACTATTACCTGCATCACAAGGTTTGTTCAGTGCTCTAGCATCCATTCAAGGATCGCGAGAATCATTGACACGAGTACTGCTATCATTACAAAAACCGGTAAATTCTCTGGTTGAGCGTACCTCAGTTAAGACACTAGAGTTTAATAAAGGACTACGATTTGAAAAGCTTTGGTTCCGCTACAGTGACAAGGCAGACTGGGTATTACGCAATCTAAGCTTTAATATTTTCCCAAAAACTACAGTTGGATTTGTAGGTTCCACAGGTAGTGGTAAAAGTACGACAGCTGACTTAATTTTAGGACTACTGCAGCCTCAGAAAGGTTCAATTTCAGTAAATGGTTTGCCGTTGGAAGGTGACCGATTACAACAATGGCAGCAGAGTATTGCCCATGTGCCCCAAAATATTTTTCTAAGTGATGGAACAATTTCGGAGAATATTGCATTCGGAATTCCAAAATCACAAATCAACTTTGATCAGGTAAGAAAAGCGGCACGTTTAGCGCAGATTGAGGACTTTATTGATAACTTGCCAGCTGCATATGAAACCTATGTGGGAGAACGTGGGATTCGCCTGAGCGGTGGTCAGAGGCAACGAATTGGTATTGCGCGAGCATTATATAAAGATGCATCGATTGTTGTATTTGATGAAGCGACAAGTGCTTTAGATAATGCAACTGAAAAAGAAGTTATGTCAGCAATTGAAGGACTAAGTGGTAAATTTACCATTATCTTAATTGCTCATCGTTTGACCACTGTTGAGCACTGTGACCTCATTCTGGAATTAGACCATGGACAATTAGTAGCCCAGGGAACTTATGTGGAGCTGATGAACAGATCAGTCAGTTTTCAACGTATGGCAGGCATTGTAGATTTAGATACTATAGCCAGTAATTAAAAAGCATTTTCACTTTACTTAAATACGAGAGCATTCGAAAAATGAGAAGCCTTGTGAAGAGAGTGTTGAGCAGCTATTTCTCTCCAAGAAGAAGAATTTACAGATACTATAGTCTATCCAGGTGGCTCTACATAAAAGGTCACTACTTGCTTGCAAGGTTGGTTTATTGGCAGCAAGGAAAATATGGCTGCTACATCTCTGAAAAATCTGTTATTCATCCTACTGTTGAATTTAAGCACCCTACAGGCATTGTTATCGGAGAAGGAGTGGTTATAGAAAAAAATGTAAAGCTATGGCAGAACGTAACTATTGGCAGTCATGGAAAACAAGACTGTGCTCAGGAATATCCCCACATCGAAGCTGGTGTAAAGATTTTTGCTGGTGCTGTAATTATAGGAAAAATTAGAATTGGAAAAAATGCAGTTATAGGAGCTAATTGCGTTGTACTAGACGATGTGCCTGAAAATAGTGTTGCAGTTGGAGTTCCATATAAAAACAAACATAAGATTACTGCTAATTGAAAAATATCTCTAAACTTTTCCTGTGAAATGATGGTGAGCAGTATGAACCTTGGTATACAACAGCATGTTTTACTAGCTCCTTACACTAGTTGGAAAATAGGTGGACCTGCCAGTTGGTTTGTAAAAGCTGAAGTTAGTGAACTACCCCGCATATTGGCGTGGGCAGATCAGCAGAAAATTTCTATCTATTTTCTGGGCCGTGGTTCAAATATTCTCATTGATGATGCTGGACTACATGGTTTGGTTGTTTCAACCCGTAACTCCTTAAATAAGTTGTGGCGAGAAGAGAATTTTATCATCGCTGAAAGCGGAGTCTTTTTACCTCATCTTTCTAAATTTGCTGCAAGACTCGGGTTTACGGGTTTTGAATTTCTTATTGGCATTCCTGGTACAGTTGGCGGAGCATTGGTTATGAACGCTGGCTTAACAGTATTCCGACCTCGAGAAATTGTGGAAATTGTGGAAGACTTTGATGTTCTCAATCTAGATGGCAGTGTTGAGACCTTAACGATGCAGGATATTAATCCAGGATATCGAAAGACTGACTTACTTGAGGGAAATCGCTTAGTCTTACGAGTTCGATTTCGTCTAGAAGATGAGGCTGACCCAGAAATTATTCAACGTAGCACCTTTGAACACCTCACTGAGCGTAAACGCAAACAGCCTTTAGATAAACCTACAGTTGGAAGTACCTTTAAGTCTCCGCGTGAAGGAAAGAGTGCAGGATGGTATATCGACCAAGCCGGGCTCAAAGGGTTTCAAATTGGCAATGCTCGGGTAAGTCCGATACACGCTAATTGGATTGAAAATTTAGGCGGAGCAAGTTCATCAGATGTATGTCAGCTGATTACTCGTATACAGAATACTGTGAAATCTCGAATGGGAATTGATCTGGAACCTGAAGTTCGTTTTTTGTCTTAAAACAATGATTGATAATCTTGAAAAACTTGTAATTGCTCCATCGCGCTTATCTGGAGAAGTTAAAATTAGTGGTGCCAAAAACTCAGCTCTTAGGCTTTTGGCTGCCTCTTTATTAACCCCAGCTCCTATACGACTGAAAAACTACCCTAGTACCTTGCTGGATGCTTGTCTTCATGTTGAAATGTTGGAGCGCTTGGGTAAAACTTGTAAAGTTATCAATGAAACAGAGATTGAGATTAGTGAATTTCAACCTCTGTCATCTGAACTAGTTTGGGAAAAGCGTTCAATTCGCAACACTTTATTAATTCTAGGAGCGCTAGTCGGTCGAACAGGAAAAGGCAAAGTACCTTTACCAGGTGGATGCAAGCTAGGAGAGCGAAAATATGATATCCATATCATGTTACTGGAAGCTCTTGGTGCAAACGTTTGGGAAGAGAACAATTATCTCTGTGCTGAAGTTTCTGATGGGGAAAGACTTAAAGGTACAGACATTTATTTACCCATACGTTCTACAGGAGCAACCGAAAATAGTATCATCGCAGCTTGTTTGGCAGAAGGGACCACGCGTATTTGGGGACCACACATACGCCCAGAAATATTAGATCTAATTGCTTTCTTACGTTCTCTCGGTGCGAATATACAAGTACGCGGTCAAGAAAGCATTATTGTGTGTGGTACTAACAATTTAGAGGGAGCTACTCATAGTGTTATACCTGATAATGTTGAGGCATTGACTTGGTTGATAGGAGCAGTTGTAACAGGTGGTGATGTAGAAATCATCGATTTTCCTTTCTCTCATTTAGAAGTTCCTCTGATTCATATGCGTGAGAGTGGCACTCGTTTTTATCGACTGGAAAATCGTCTAATTGTGAGAGGTTCAAACTGCTATCCAGTCGATATTAGTACAGGTCCGTATCCAGGAATAAATTCTGATATGCAGCCTCTTTTTGCTATTTTAGGTGCATATGCTCGTGGAGAAAGCAGAATCATTGATTTAAGATTTCCTGGGCGTTATGCCTATGCTGCTGAACTAGCAAAAATGGGAGTGAAATATCAAATACACGATAATCTTTTGATGATTGAAGGTGGGTATCCACTTTCTGGTGCAAATGTGACAGCACTTGATCTACGTGCAGGTGCTGCACTTATGGTTGCTGGGTTTGCCGCAAATGAGGGCAACACAGTTATCAACAATGCGTGGCAAATTTTCAGAGGCTATGATCAGCTAGATAAAAAGCTTTCTCAGCTCGGAGGAAAAGTAATGTCTGCCCAATCCTTGGCTAGTGTTTAATATTTTTGATTTTCACAGAAACATTGATTATTCCTAGAACTACAATACTGAAAGGAATGTCTGAGCCAATATGGAGTTTTCAAAGAAGTATCCTTTAGTTAGTATCGTTTCATGTTTTTACAATCGCACGGATAACATACATCAATCTGTCGAAAGTCTCTTAGGTCAAACTTATCCGAATCTAGAGGTCATACTCGTAGATGATGGTTCTACAGACGACACTCTTAGGAAATTATCATCTTACCAGGATGCTCGAATCAAATTGATATCGCATTCTAATAAAGGATTTGTGCGAACTCTTCGTGAGGCGATTTCTCTCTCTGAAGGTGAGGTAATTGCGATTCATGGCTCTGGCGATATTTCCTTTCCTACTCGTATAGAAAAGCAGGCTAATGTCCTTATAGAAAACGCTGATGTTGGTGTTGTAGGCTGCTATGTTCGGAGCTTTAATGTGATTCGAAAAAAATGGGATATCTTTCGTCCAATTATCGAAAAAGATCAATTAAAAGGTTTAATTGAACGTAATCCCTTTACTCATGGAGAAGTGATATTTAGACGTACTTGTTATGAGCAAGTTGGTGGCTATCGTGAATTTTTTCAATTTGCTCAAGATCGCGATTTATGGTTGCGAATGGCATCTACTACTCGTTTTTATATTGTTCCAGAAATTTTATATCAAAGAGAAATAGTCATGGGTTCTGTTACTAAGAATCCTATTAAGTCTAGAAAACAGGCGTACTTATCTGAATTTGCAATTCACTGTGCAATTATGCGCCAAAAAGAAGGCTATGATCCATTGGAAAGGAATGGAGCTGATGCCTTCCAAAGTATTGAAAGAGAAAGGAACTCAAGGCTTTCAGTAAGATTAAGAAATATGGCTCATTACTATTTAGCAGATGGTAGTATCGCTGATGCTAACAAACTAATTTCAGAATCCATATCTCTTGATCCTTCATCTGATAAGAGCCGATATCTCGCTGCAATTATGTCGCTAGCTGAAAAAAATAATATATTTGCAAAATGTTTGCACTTATTGTTTCGATGGCGTATGGAGTTAATTCATCATCGAAATAATAAAGAAATCAGGCATTGAAAACAGATATTTAAATCTTTTTCGAAGTAACTACTATCTAAAAAGTAACTCTATGAATATATTTCTAAACACAGATGATTGACTTCTGAAATGCATTTCACAAAGTTACTGGCTGAATTTAATGAATAAAAATACAAGTTTTCCGCGAATATCTTTTGGCATTATTGTGCTTAATGGTGAACCATTTACACGTTACAACTTGCGCAACATATACAAATTTGCATATGAAATTGTAATTGCAGAAGGAGCTAGCCTTAAGGCTGCACACATGTCGACTTCAGACGGTCACTCAATTGATAAAACCCTAGAAATAATTAGAGAGTTTCAGGACAATGAGGATCCTGAAAATAAGATCAAGATCGTGACGGCTGAAGATGAAGGCTATCCTAACGGATTTTGGCCAGGAGAAAAAGACCAGCAAAGTCAAGCTTATGCGAAAAGATGTACTGGCGATTTTCTCTGGCAGCTAGACATTGATGAGTTTTATGATGAAAACGATATCGAAAAAATCGTTAAACTTTTAGCTAAAACTGAAAAAGATACTTGCTTTACTATAGCGGCACACAATTATTTTTTGAGCCCACAGATAAAACAGATTGGTTCTTACTTTAATCATCCTTGTTTTCAAGGAGAACCTTGGGGAAGGTTCAGAAGAATATTTAGTTGGGGGGATGGATATCAGTATATTGCCCATCGGCCACCGACGGTCATAAATGCTCATGGGACAATTATTCATAAGTTCCGAAAACTAGATATAACATCTAGTTTAGGTATATATATGCATCATTATTCAGTTTTCTCTATCAAAAACTGGACTGAGAAACTTCAATACTACAGAAATCAAGAATGGAGTTATGACCAAAGAAATGGTTTAAGTATTAGTGATCTATTAAATCAAAAAAAATGGAGTCAAATTAGTAATCAATATAATACATTTAATACGCTAGAAAACTCTAAAAAATCCATTGAAATGATCAACAAAATTTATGAAAAACATTCAGATGAGGATACTAAATTAATCGTAAATTCTATTATTCAGGAATTTCCAAATACAAACCTTATTGCGAATATAAATTTCTTGATAATGTTTAAGGTCGATGCGATTTTTAGAAATGCGTTTCATCCATTTAGAAAATTAATATCAAAGATTTTTCTGATAGTTGATAAGATCTTATTTGAACTTGGAATACGAGAGAGTATGAATGAATTGCGGCAGCGAAGTAACAAGTTGAATTGAATTTAAATTGTCTTGATTTAGCATTTATTCACTAGCATCAAGTATTTCTATGACTATGTTTAACAAACTTGAAAAAAGATCCTTTGTAGTAGTTTGCATGTCAGCTGCTGTTTTTTCTTCTTCGCTATTAATTAACTTAGCTCTTGGACACTATTCAGGCTATTTTCGCATATTACTAATTATGGTCATAAACCTTTGGACCTTAAGTATATTGTCTAAAATTAGAGGAAAATATCCTAAGAAGAAACTGATTGATCATGGGCTTTTAACTATACTTTTGTGCATTGGCGCGATGTTTATTTCATCATCACTGTTTGGAGAAGCACCACTAATTGCAACTATTTATTCTGCAATTCCTTATATATCTTTCTATTGTGTATCTTATTTGTTATTAGTAATCAGCCATGATCGACAGTTGTTCAAAAGGCTGCTAGTATTTTTAATTATTTTATGTATTCTTTTATCGCTTGGTGTATTTTATGATTCAACAATTGGCTTGATAAATACCCCGATATTGGGACAAAAATTTGCCTCTATATTAAATGATATTTCTACGGTTGATGCAACTGGAAGTCGACGAGGTGCTTTTTTCTTTGGTAGCGCAACTTCAGTTTTTCCATTTCTTGCTACTGGAACCTTATCTTGCATATTGCTTAAACGAAAGTTTGATACTCGAAAAGGAGAGCTGTTGATTCTTGGCAGTATTTTTGTTATTTGGTTAGGTTGCTTTTTCTCATTTAGTCGTGCTCCAATTGTTCTAGGAACTATATTTAGCTTTTATGCGTTTTTTGAAGTCTACTTTATTGCTGATAAAAAACGCTTATTTAAATTATCAAATCAAAAGATAGTTTCTTCGATAATTTTAGTAATTATTATTTGTTTCCTAAGTGTAAATTATGCTGAGAAGCTAGCAGAAAGTGCTGGAGAATATCAAATACAGCGCTTATCTGAAACTTTGTCTGTTAATGATCGAGGAAACTCTCATAGATTTGTTGTCTGGTCTGAAGGTTTACAGCAGTTCGAAAAACCAGAAGCTTGGTTAGGAAAGGGGCTTGGCGAATCGAATTTAAGAATGAAGAAGCAGTATGGCTATCAAGGTCAACCTCAGTATGAGAGTTCACTTCTATTTACGTTTGCTGAGGGCGGGATCCTAGGTCTGTTAGCACGCTTGGTTCCAATGTTAGTGGTGTTTTTAGCTACACGCTCAACCAAGTTAGCACTGACTTCTTATATGTGGATTTTGATGATTTTTTGCAATCTTTTTGCTTCTCCTCTTATTAATGGTCATGCAGTACAGTTTGCATATTTTTTAGGGATGTCTCTTTTAGTCTCAATGTCATCAGATGAATTTGAAAAAGCTAAATCTATACAAGGCCGAAGAATCTCATTGAGTAGCTAATTATACTATCTTCGGCTTCACTCTCAATTACTTAGCAGACAGCTCACATCAAAAGGTATGAAAAGCCAACCTGTTATTTCTGTCATTGTAGCCGTCCATAATCGTGTTGAAGTTATTCAGAGATGCATATCAAGTGTCCTATTGCAGGCATATCCTTATGTGGAATTAATTGTTATTGATGGAGGTTCTACAGATGGTACAGTCTCTATTTTAAACGCTAATAACGAACGAATTCATTATTGGGAGTCTCAAACTGACAGAGGTATATACCATGCTTTTAACAAAGGGATGCAACAAGCAACAGGAGATTGGTTATATTTCTTAGGATCAGATGATTATTTTCATGATCCTTCAAGCTTGTTAAAAGTTGCTTCTTACTTGTCTAATATTGACGCTCGAATGTATAAGGTTGTCTATGGAAAAGTATCTTTGGTATCTGCATTAGGTAATTGTGTAGATGAAATTAATAAGCCTTGGAAAGTAGTAAAGAAGAAGTTTCTTCAGGGATGCTATATCTGCCATCAAGGGGTTTTTCAACATAGAAGTCTCTTTGAATCTCATGGGAAATTTGATGAGTCCTTCAAGATTTCTGGCGTCTATGACCTCTTACTACGTGAACTGAAATATAAGGATGCTTTCTTTATGGATGATGTCAGTGTTGCTTCAATGCAGATGGGAGGGTTGAGTAGTAATCCAGAATACTCTTTAAAAATAATGAGAGAGTATTCTAAGGCCCGAAAAAAGAATAATATTCATAGTTTCGCACCTTTATTATACTGGGGATATATCAAAACTCTTATTCGAATAATAATTAATCGATTTCTAGGTGAGAATATAACTCTTTTAACTACTGATTTTTTTAGAAAAATAACAGGCAGAAAATTGCTCTGGAAACAAGTGAAAATAGATAGTGAATAGGCTAATTATTTGTCTATCTATATTTCGAAAAAATGAGTTTATTTATCATATGGTTAATGACATTAAAGATCTTACACGTAATACCTTCAGTCTCTCCTATTAGAGGCGGCCCTAGCCAAGCTATCTTTGAAATGACTGCATCACTGCAGATTTATGAAGGCATAGAGATTGAAATTGTCACCACCAATGATAATGGTTCTGAAATACTCGATGTGCCATTACATAAATTATTAAATTATAATAATAGTCAGGTTCGTTTCTTTTCAAGGTTTTCCCCAAAGCTTAGCGCTATTCGAGAGTTTGCATTCTCCTTTGACTTAACAAAATGGCTCTGGAGAAATATTCAAGAATACGATCTTGTCCATGTACATGCTATTTTTTCTTATCCATCAACGATAGCAATGGCAATTGCTCGGCTTAGAAAAGTGCCTTATATCACTAGACCATTAGGTCAGCTTTGTGAGTGGTCTTTAGCTCAAGGTGCTTTTAAGAAAAAGCTTTTTCTTCATCTTATAGAAAGGTCAAATTTGAATGGTTCTAAGAAGCTACATCTGACTTCTTATCAGGAAAAAAGTGAAGTAAATAAATTACATCTAAGTAGCTCAGGTTTTGTTATTCCACACGGGCTAGACGTACCTCCCAAAATATCAAATGCCCATCAATTGCTGAGGGATCACTTTAAACTGCTATCTGATGAGCCAATTATTTTATTCCTATCTAGAATACATGAGAAAAAAGGATTGGAATTTTTAATATCTGCTCTTGATATTATTCGAACTAAAAGGTTTACCTTTATTCTGGCTGGTAATGGTGAACCTTCTTATGAAAAAGAAATCGATTACCTAATTGATAAACATACACTGTGCGATAGGGTCATCAAGACGGGATTTGTTGAAGGTGAAATTAAAAAAATACTTTTGCAAGGATCCGATCTATTTGCATTAACCTCCTACTCTGAAAATTTTGGCGTATCTGTGTTGGAAGCTCTGGCTGTAGGCACGCCAGCTTTGGTAACTCCTGGCGTAGCTTTGTCTTTTGAAATTGAAAAATATGATTTAGGCTATGTCGTTCCACAAGAGGCCACTAACATTGCTAATGCATTGAGTCGTCATCTGGATTCTTCTCCTTCCGAAATAGACGTCATAAGTAAGCGTGCTGAACATTTTGTTAGCGAACACTATAAATGGGAGAACAATGCTTCTAATATTATGGATGTTTATATGGAAGCCCTGAATTAAAGAATTCTTCTGGAAGCTATAGTGAGCAATTAGCGCTTGTTTTGAATCTTAATCTAAGGAATATTATGGTTTCACAACTTCAAGATTACGAATACTCTTACGTAACTGCTGCGCCAGCAAATGCCCATGGCTTTTTATTGCAGCCTCTATTAGCAATGTTGCCTAAACTTAAAAAAGGTCAGACACTTCGTGTTTTAGATCTTGGCTGTGGTAATGGCAGTTTAAGTAATCAAGTTGCCCAGAAAGGATATCAAGTGACAGGAGTAGAAGAATCTCCTTCTGGTGTTGCTATTGCACAAAAGCATTTTTCGGATTGTCAGTTTTATGAGGGGAGCATTTACTCTCCACCAGAAGAAATATTAAACAACGACTTTGATGTAGTTATCTCTGCTGAAGTTATAGAGCACTTATTCTATCCGAAAGAACTCCCTAGACTAGCAAAGCGATGCTTAAAGCCGGGAGGTCGCCTAATCTTAACTACTCCTTACAATGGTTATCTCAAAAATGTAGCTCTTTCTGTTTTAGGAGCAATGGATCGACACGTTAATCCACTATGGGATGGTGGTCATATCAAATTTTTCTCAGTCAAGACTCTAAGTCAATTACTAGAGAATGAAGAGTATGAGGATATTCACTTCAAATTCACTGGACGTGCTCCTTTTCTTTGGAAAGCCATGTTGTGCTCCTCAACTCCTAAATAGTAAGCAGTCAGTATTTTTCAATTTAGTAAGACATAACTAAGCATGTTACTTTCTGTCATTATCCTCACTAAAAATGAGGAATCTAATCTACCAACATGCCTTGAAAGCCTCAAGTCTCTGGCAGCAGACGTCTACATTATTGATTCTGGTAGTACTGATAAAACATTAGAAATCGCAAAGCGGTTCAATTGCAAAGTTTTCGAACATCCTTGGGAAACCTATGCTGCCCAGTTTAACTGGGCTTTAGCAACCTTACCTATTACTACACCTTGGACGATGAGGCTTGATGCCGATGAGCGTTTGACTCCAGAGCTAGTAGCGGAACTGCAACAGACGCTGCCAAATAGCCTTGCTAACGTAGGTGGTTATCAGGTCAAACGTCGTGTTTTCTTCATGGGGCGTTGGATTCGTCATGGTGGCTATTACCCTACCTGGCTACTACGCATCTGGCGTAGTGGTTTAGGCACATGTGAACAACTTTGGATGGATGAGCACATTGTTCTTTCTGAGGGTAAGGTTGTTAATCTTAACCATGACATTATTGATGAAAACCATAAAGGATTAACCTTTTGGACTGATAAGCACAATCGTTATGCTGACCGTGAAGTCTTAGATATTCTTGCAATACGCATTGAAACAGATAGTAATCTTTTAGACGTTGAGCAATTTTCTCAGGCTAAACAACGACGCTGGGTAAAAACTTCGCTCTATAACCGCTTCCCTCTCTTTCTGAGATCATTTATTTACTGGTTGCTGCGTTACACAGTTGGTCTTGGATTTCTCGATGGTACCGAGGGCTTAATCTTTCATTTTCTGCAGGGTTTTTGGTATCGGTTTTTAGTTGATGCCAAGATTTATGAAATCCGCAGAAAAAACCAGATCTGTTCTAGCCAAAAAAGTCATTTGGAGACAGCTAGCAAAAGTTCAACAGTGATATCTAGCTGAAATTAAGTACACCAAACAGTGTCAAATATTCTACGGTTAAACAACGTCTATGTATGACCAAAGAGCTACGTCAGTGGGCTATATGTGGCATTTTCATGTTTGGCTTAACAGATGTTGTACTTGTTTTACTCATAAAAGTCAAACCTTCTAACCAACCATCAGAGCCATATCACAAAATTTTTCGAGACATAGCCCGTAGCTGGCTATGGTTATTCACTGGTCGTACTGGTTCGAGTTTAGATCCTGCTCCTCCTGATAGGCTGTCCTAGAGATCTCAGTCTTCAACCAATTACTTGAAACAATGATGCCGTAGCACAAATAATGCCACGGCAGACAGCATTAACGATTGCATGTATATCAACTACTATAGTTAGGCCATTATGCCTACTGGTTGTCCTAGGTAGGTATCTACATGTGATCAGCGTTTGCCATGAGTTTATATAGCACCTTCACTTCAGAGTCAGTTTCAGAGGGCCATCCCGACAAAATGGCCGACCAAATTTCAGATGCCATTCTTGATGCCCTCCTAAAAGATGACATCCACTCCCGAGTTGCCGTGGAAACCATGGTAAAAACCGGTATGGCCATCATTGCAGGCGAAGTTCGTACCAGCACCTATGTTGATCTAGAAGACATTGTTCGAGATGTAATCTTAGGCATCGGCTACAACAGCTCAAATGTCGGGTTTGATGGAGCGTCTTGTGCCGTTGTCAATGCTATCGGTAAGCAGTCTGCCGATATTGCCATGGGTGTGGACGAAGGCACAAACAAAGACCTGGGTGCAGGGGACCAGGGCCTGATGTTTGGCTACGCCACTAACGAGACCGACGTGCTGATGCCAGCTCCCATCTACTATTCCCATCGACTGGTAGAACGCCAAGCCTATCTACGTAAAAACGGAGTAATTCCCTGGCTCCGTCCAGATGCCAAAAGCCAGGTCACGCTCCGCTATGAGAATGGTAAGCCAGTAGCGGTTGATGCGGTGGTGCTGTCTACTCAGCATGATCCTGACATTACGCTGAGCGATATCCGCGAAGCGGTGATGGAAGAAATTATCAAACCTGTATTGCCCAATCAGTGGCTGCATGCTGGCACTCAGTATCACATTAACCCCACCGGACAGTTTATTATCGGTGGCCCGGTGGGCGACTGTGGTCTGACCGGACGCAAAATTATCGTTGATACCTATGGTGGTATGGCCCGTCATGGCGGTGGTGCTTTTTCTGGTAAAGATCCCTCTAAGGTAGACCGTTCTGCTGCCTATGCTGGTCGCTATGTTGCTAAGAATATCGTAGCGGCTGGTTTAGCTGACCTGTGCGAAATCCAGGTGTCGTATGCTATTGGTGTGGCAGAACCTACATCTATCTCAGTTAATACCTTTGGTACTGGCAAACTAGAGGACGATAAAATTGCCACACTTGTTCGTGAAACTTTTGACCTGCGACCCCAGGGATTAATCGATATGCTTGACCTGCGGCGTCCAATCTATAGTGCTACGGCTGCCTATGGTCACTTTGGGCGCGAACTGCCTGACTTTACCTGGGAGAATACTGACAAGGCTGATCAGCTGAAAGCCGCCCTTTAGAGAAATAAAGTCCAAAGCTTTTACGGATTTTGGCAGCAAAATGCTTAGAAAAGCGTCTAGCGGCATAATGAAATACGTTGATCAGATAAAACTCGTTGCCCACAACTAAGGAGCCCATGAGCGCACAAACACTTACTAGAGACTACAAGGTAGCTGATATTAGTCTGGCCAGCTGGGGCCGTAAGGAAATTGCGATCGCAGAAGGTGAAATGCCGGCACTAATGACTATCCGCAAAAAATACAGAGATAGTAAGCCGCTGGCGGGAGCCAAGATCATTGGCTGTATCCACATGACAATCCAAACGGCGGTGCTGATCGAGACTCTGATTGAGCTAGGTGCCGAGGTCCGCTGGTCGTCCTGTAATATTTTCTCCACCCAGGACCATGCGGCAGCGGCCATTGCTGAAGCGGGTGTTCCAGTCTTTGCCTGGAAGGGTGAAACTGAAGATGAGTACATATGGTGTATTGAGCAAACCTGTCGTACGGCTGACGGCAAACTGTGGAATGCCAATATGATTTTGGATGATGGTGGTGACCTGACTGGCCACATCCATGAGACCTATCCTGAGATGCTCGCCACCATTCACGGTGTGACAGAAGAGACGACAACAGGCGTACACCGTCTGTATGAAATGCTGGAAAAGGGAGAACTAAAAATTCCGGCAGTGAATGTTAACGACTCTGTTACCAAGGCTAAAAATGACAACAAATACGGCTGTCGTCATAGCCTAAACGATGCCATTAAGCGCGGTACTGACCACCTGATGGCGGGTAAAAAGGCCCTGGTAATTGGCTACGGTGATGTCGGCAAGGGCTCAGTGGCCTCTCTTCGTCAAGAGGGCATGATTGTTAAGGTGACCGAGGTTGACCCCATCTGCGCTATGCAGGCTTGTATGGATGGCTATGAGGTTGTTTCACCCTACATCAATGGTGTCAATGATGGCACAGCGGCTAGCCTCAACAAAGAGTTGTTGGCAACAACTGATTTGTTGGTAACGGCGACCGGTAATGTCAATGTGTGTGATGCTCACATGCTGGCCGCTTTGAAGCCCAGTGCTGTTGTTTGCAACATCGGCCACTTTGACAATGAGATTGACACCGCTTACATGCGTAAAGTGTGGCAGTGGGAAGAGGTGAAGCCTCAGGTGCATAAGGTTTATCGTAGCGATGACCCCCAAGACTTCTTACTCTTGTTGGCAGAAGGTCGTCTGGTTAACCTGGGTAATGCCACCGGTCATCCGTCTCGGATTATGGATGGTTCATTTGCTAACCAGGTTTTGGCGCAGATGTTCTTGTTTGAGCGTAAGTTTGCTGACCTGTCAGATGCAGAGAAAGCTGACGCTATTACTGTAGAAGTCTTACCAAAGCACCTTGATGAAGAGGTGGCTCGCTATATGGTTGAAGGGTTTGGCGGTGTTATGACTAAGCTGACTCCAACTCAGGCTGACTATATCAATGTAGCGGTGGAAGGCCCCTTTAAGACGGATAGCTATAAGTACTAAAGTACTACTTTTGTTCTAATTAGTCATTAAAACCGGCCCTGGCGTTGCTTATGTAGACCCTGGGTCGGTTTTTAAGTGGCGCTGTCTGCGACAGCATAAAAACGTATATGGTTTACCGTGGTTGAGCAGACGTGAGAATCTTTGGGCTCAAACACACTCAGATATTCAACAGTTTGCTATCTGGCTAAGAGAGTTAGCTCAAACTCTTGATGATGACTAATATTAGTTTCAAACTTCTATCTCTTATGGTGATAGAGTTCCATAACTCAAAACCAAGAACTACCCCAACAGCCGACCATCATTAGTCTCAGTATCATTTAAACCGGGAACTCTCAGTAGTAAACAGCGCAGACATTGAGAAGAGACGGGCCACTATAGGCAAGAATTGAAGCTTTCTCAAAAAGTATGCTGAAATTTACTGAGTGAGATTGAAGTTTGAATAAAGCTAATCAGGTGCTTTTCCTTAGTTTTGACTAGAGCAATTCCGTAAGCTAAGGATACTCTTAAACTTATAAACAACTGTATTTGTATCCCATACATTATCACCATTATGGAAACTAACGCCAAGATCTATGTTGCTGGCCATAATGGCCTTGTTGGTAGTGCCATTGTCCGTGCCCTTAAAGATCGGGGCCATACAAACTTAATTCTTAAAAGCAGTAAAGAGCTGGACCTGTGTCGTCAGGCTGATGTTGAAGCATTTTTTGAAGCGACCAAGCCGGACTATGTTTTTTTGGCGGCTGCAAAAGTTGGTGGTATCCACGCCAACAATACCTATCGCGCTTCGTTTATCTATGACAACTTAATGATCGAGGCCAACGTTATCCACAGTGCCTATCAGGCTGGTGTTAAAAAGCTACTGTTCCTGGGCTCTTCTTGTATTTATCCTAAGCTGGCACCCCAGCCGATGCGTGAAGAACATCTGCTAACGGGGGCCCTAGAGCCGACCAATGAACCCTATGCGATCGCAAAAATCGCAGGGCTTAAGCTATGTGAAAACTACTGTCGTCAGTATGACGTCAACTTTATTTCGGCAATGCCGACTAACCTATACGGTCTCAACGATAATTTTGACCTGGTCAATTCCCACGTGTTGCCCGCTCTCATGCGTAAATTTCACGAGGCCAAGTTAGCTAACCGACCCACTGCAGAAGTGTGGGGCAGCGGCAGTCCCTTACGGGAGTTTCTCTATGTGGACGATCTGGCGGATGGTCTCATCTTCTTGATGGATAACTACACGGGTACCGAGTTTGTCAATATCGGCAGCAGCAAAGAAGTATCCATCAAAGAACTCGCCCTTACGATTAAAGACGTCGTCGGGTACGAAGGCGAAATTGTCTTTGATAGCAGCAAGCCCGACGGTACACCTCGCAAGCTGATGGACCCGTCTAAGCTGACCGAACTGGGCTGGCAGGCCAAAACGTCCCTTAAAGAAGGCATTACCAAAACCTATGAGTGGTTCCAGCTCCACTACGAGTCTTTGCGGGGTGTGTAAACAGCAATTTCCCGAGTGTCTCCTCCCCTTTCGAAGGGGAGGTGCCGCAGGCGGAGGGGGTGACCTATGGTCTACAACCCGCGCACCCCTTGCCAGTTGCCGATAGATTGACTACCATCGTGGATCAGCAACGCCGAGAATCATTATGGGGCAGTGCCTGGGGCATCGCTATCGCATCGATAAACTTATGGGCCAGGGTGGTTTTGGCAAAGTCTTTTTGGCCTACGATGAGCAGCTACCCGGCCATCCTGTCTGTGTTGTTAAGCAGCTTAACCCGATTCACACTGATGCCCTTGAAACAGCAACGCGTCTGTTTAATTTAGAAGCTAAAACGCTATATCAGCTGGGCGAACATCCTCAAATTCCGCGACTGCTGGCCCATTTTGAAGAAAACGGCGAGCTGTACCTGGTCCAAGACTATATTCCAGGGCAGTCTCTAGAGGATGAATTAACCGCTGGCTCAATGACCGTGGAGCAGGTTGTTGGCTGTTTGAGAGATTTGCTGAGGGTGCTTGCGGCGGTACACAGCCAGAATGTCATCCATCGAGACATTAAACCTAGCAATATTTTACGTCGGCAGACCACTGGCCAGCTGGTCTTGATTGACTTTGGGGCGGTTAAGGCGCTGCAAACGTCTCCCAGTCTAGACCTGACGGTGGCGATTGGTTCTCTTGGCTATATGGCCCCAGAGCAGCAGGCGGCACGGCCTTGTTTTGGCAGTGATCTATATAGTCTGGGTATGGTGATGCTCCAGGCACTCTCGGGGCGACATCCGATGAGTTTTGAACTACCGGCTAGCTGTGCCCAATTGAGGGTGAGCATTCCAGCCGAGCTGGCTAACTTTATTGACCGGCTGGTGCACCTCAACCATCGAGAGCGATATGGAACCGCTGGGGAGGCCCTAAACGTATTTCAAAACCTGTTTGGTAACTCAGAACAATCTGCCGCTCATGACTATGGCTCAACCCTACTACCAGCAACTCCGTTACCTCAACAAGAGTCTGCTGTCTCCGTCCTCTACTCTCAACAGACCTACCGCAATCGCCAGGCTCTGCTAAACAAAGTTCGTCGCTTTTGGATCGAAGGTGTTCTCGACCGCTCACTCCATGGTCAGGTTCTACTGACCCTTGGTTTAGAAGATCGGCCAGATGCGATCGCACCTCCCTGGCAGATTGCCTATGCGAGCCCTGGTCAATCACCTCAGCCGCTACCGGCAGGTGCCCAGGCCAGCCATGTGTTTGAGGCCATTGGTGAGGGTCGCACACTGTTAATATTGGGGGAGCCAGGTGCCGGTAAGACAACAACATTGCTAAGCTTGGCCCGCCAATTACTAGACCGGGTAAACACCCATCAGCGACTGCCGGTAATTTTTATTCTGTCGTCCTGGCTCAAAGGGCCGATTGAACAGTGGTTGGTTAAAGAACTAAACAGTAAATATCAGGTACCCAAAGCGATTGGTCGTGGTTGGGTAGATGAACAACAGCTGCTGCTATTGCTAGACGGTCTTGATGAGGTTTTGTTAGAACGCCGCTCTGCCTGTGTTGAGGCCCTCAACCAGTTCCATCAAGACTATGGCCCTGAGATGGTGGTATGTTGTCGTCTGCACGACTATGAGGTATTGCCCCAAAAGCTCGGGTTTCAGGCGGCTCTCTATCTGCGCCCCCTCACCGATGAACAGATCTTAACCTATCTAAATCGACCTGATCAGGGGCTGACGGGGCTGAAGTCTTTGTTGGAGCGCGATGCGGCTATTCAAGATGCAACAACGTCGTTGCGATCGCTAGCCCGCTCACCGCTAATTTTGAATATTATGGTGCTCACTTATCAGGGAATGCCTCCAAAAGAGATTTTGCAGTTGGGACGCTCTGCTCACCCTGCTGATTATCAGCAGCAGCTGTTTGACGCTTATATTCAACGAATGTTAGAGCGTCGTCCGCCCGGTGCAGCCTATAGCTCGGCTCAAATAAAAGCCTGGCTAATGTCTCTCGCCCAGCGACTGGTGAATACGTCTCAAACTGTTTTTTTGATTGAGCGCATTCAGCCAGATTGGTTAGAGCCCGAGGCGAGACGGCTTTATGTCGTTGGTTTGTGGTGTAGTTTCTTTGCGATCGCAACCCTCTTGGGTGCTCAGGTCCTCGCCCTTGATCGACTTCTACTAGCGGTTTTATTGGGAGGTCTTATCTGCAGTCGTATCTTTGGGGTTAGTCATATTACCCCGGCTGAAACGCTCCGCTGGTCCTGGCAAAAGGCCCGCAATAATCTACTGCTGGGCCTCACCTTGGGGTCACTGCTCGGCTGGTGTCTAAAGGTTGGCTTTGGCTTTATATTTGGCGATGGTCTATGTCTGCGCAACGGCACCTGTTTAATCAATCACAGCCTGATTGGTTTATCGTTTGGGGCTACACTAGGGCTCACCTTTGGCCTAATTCGAGGGTTTAGCGGTAAGCGAGTGGGAACAACCAGTCGCCCCAATGCGGGTATTGGGCAGTCGGCTCGAAACTCCACCCTGTTTGCCCTTGTCTCAGCGGTCGCGCTGTACATACCAGGGTTGCTACTAGGGAATACCAAAGCCTCGTTTTGGGCAGCGACGGGGCTAGCGTTTGGATTTGCAGCGGGTGGCGGTGAAGCTGTCATCAAGCATGTATTATTGCGAATAATACTTACATTGCAGGGAATCACTCCCTGGAACTACAGCAAATTTTTAGACTATGCCACCGCCAGCATTTTTTTACAAAAGGTCGGAGGAGGCTATCTGTTTGTTCACCGACTGTTACTAGACCATTTTGTATCCTTAGGGAAAGAGAAACTCAAATAGATTTGCGAATTGTTCAAACTAAATCGAGCAATCTGTCGATTAGTGTAGTTATTTTATGCCCGCACCTGACAACTCAACAAAATGCTGATACCGTATAAACGGTATGTTTTGCTACAAAAATTGACCCTTTATACTTCCTTTATGTATAGTACGTTACTTTTATTGATGGCTGCCCTGCTTGTTGTAATTGTTGCTGCTGCTGTTATCGGTTCCAAATTTAATTGAGTTGAGATATCACAGCGTTTATGCATTTCTTAAATCGATGTTGTTTCCAATAAATGCTCAAAATTAGGAACTTTGGTGAGCATCTTTATCTCAGAAGCACAAACATTCTGAACAAGGGCTATACTGCGTTCACGCTGTTCCCCTGGCGGCAGTGTTTTTAGAATATTGGTGACAATGTCCAGCTTAACGGCAGCATCTTTGAGATGTTGTCGCATTTCTGTGACTAAGGCGGCTTGTGTGTCGCTTAGCCCTGTTCGAAACTGTTGAATTTCATCATGTAGCTGCACAAGCTTAGATTGACACACAGCCTGTCTTTGTAACCGGGTTTCAACCGCTGTCAGCACATCTGAACGGGTAAAGGGTTTGGTTAAATAGTCATCAGCTCCCAATACCATTCCCCGGCGGATATCGCCTTTGTTCGCCAATGCGGTCAAAAAAATAAACGGAACTGCTGCTGTTTTGGGCTCCTGACGTAAGGCTCGCAACACATCATAACCATCAAGTTTGGGCATCATGACGTCGCAGATAATTAAATCAGGCGTTTGTTCCATCGCCCCCAGCAAGCCGGTCATACCATTGTCTGCGCCGGTCACGCTGTAACCTTCAAGGTCTAACAGTTCCAATAGGTTTGCACGAATTTCTACCTCGTCTTCAATGACTAAAATTTTAATCATGCTTTTTCCTTAGTGACAATGACAGTCTTGGTTGATAAAGTTGTCAGACATAAATCCCTAGGCTTTTATTAGACTGCCCCAGCAAGGGATGGAGATACCAGACAGGGCAGCGTAATGATAAATGAGGTGCCTTGACCCACCGTGCTTTTAAATGCGATTTGACCCTGGTGTAGCGCTACGGCTTTTTGTACAATGGCCAATCCTAGGCCTGTGCCTGAAATCGTGCCGACATTGGGACCCCGTACAAAGGATTCAAAGAGCGTTGGGCGAGCCTCTTCTGGAATGCCAATACCGCTATCGTGTACCTGTAGCTCCAGCTGCGCCCCTAAGGGAACCAATGTGACTGAGATCTGACCACCGTCAGGCGAATAGTTGATGGCGTTGGTTAATAGATTGGTCAAAATGTGTCTCATCAGTTTGCGATCAATCTGATGAGAGGTGGTTGGAAGATGGGATTTTAGCTCTAAAGTGTGCCGATTCGTTGTAATTTGCAGCTCTTCAATAATTTCCTGACAAAAATCGTTGAGAATTAGCGACTGTGGGTTAAACTCCATTCGTCCTGCTTCCACTTTGCTAATCAACAAAACATCATTGAGCAGCTCGGTCATATGGGTGGCCGCCGTTTGAATTTTTTGCAGATACTGATGCTGTTTTACCTTGTCCCACCGGTCGCTGTAGTGTTCTAAAAGCTCTGCTGAGGAGAGAATTGTTGTGAGGGGCGTGCGAAACTCGTGGGAAGTCATGGATACAAATCGAGTTTTCATCTCATTTAATTCTCTCTCCCGTTCCAACGCATTACGAATCTCTGTTTCACTCTGTTTTCGTTTGGTAATATCGCGAAGAATGGCCATAACCTCCTGGTCAGCGCTAGTCACAATGCGGGCTTCAAAATGTCGAGATTGATCAGCTGTCGTCAGCTGAAATTCCAGCACTTCAATATCTCCAGACGTCAGTGCCTGATCGATAGAGATTTTCATTGCGCTAGCAATGGGCTTTGGAAATATCTCTGTTAGGGAACGATTTAAGCAGGCTGAGGGTGAGAAGGGCAGTGTATGATACTTGGGTTCGCTAAAGTTAACAAAGGTACCGTCACTGCTAATGCGAAACATGGGGTCTGGAATTGCATTGAGTAAAGCACGATTAGTGGCGTAGCTAGCTTTAAGCGCTGTTTGTTCTTGTTTTAATCGTTCTGTTGTGGCCAAGACCTGGCTAGTGCGCTCTTTAACCTGGGCTTCTAAATGGTCGTGGAGCGTTTGGAGTTCAGATTCAGCTCGTTTGCGTTCGGTGATATCCACTAGATAACAGCGAATCAAATCGCTTTGGGGAATGTAGTGAAATGCCTGTTCAAAAATCTGATCGCCCACTGCAATGTCGCGAACAAAATTTTGTTTTTTGTGGTTTTTTACGGTTTCAATGACACCCTCCAAAATGGGATGTTCCAGCTTAGCCAGACGGATGGTTGGAAACTGGTTGACGACGGCAGGATTGAGGTAGATTAATTCTCCACTTAGGGATAGTTCAATGATTGGGTGAGAAAAAAGCTCAGGAAATGAGGCCAATCGTGCAATGGCCGCATCCTGCAGTCGGTCTGATTCTGGAATATGGGAGAAATCTACAGGCGCTGCAATCAGGGTGGCCATATATTTTGCCGCTTCGTCACTGCCTGACAGCAGCCACTGTGCATCTTCACGGTCGGTGGCCGTGTGATAGCGTATTTTAACCTGGGCTCCAAACACAATTTCATCACCGTGACGTAAGTTGTGGGAGCTACAGCGTCGCCCATTAATAAATAGGCCGTTGGTGCTAGGTTTACCCTGTAGGTCGCCATCGATGATGCGAAATCCATAGTGGTCGCCGCCAGGATGGGTCACTCTGAGTAAAATTGCGTGCTGACGTGAGACTTCTTTTGAATGTAGAACGATTGAGTTGCTGCTATCCCGACCGATGGATCCAGAATCAGCCTGTAAACTGACGGCACGTTTTCCCTGATCGTCTTCGATGATAAAAAGATGTTGCATACCCGTAGAACACTGTTGGACAGACCGTTCTCTATCCATAGTGGACAAATTTTAGTCTGTCATCAGATTTCCCCGTTTGTGGATGCAGTGCATGGTCAGGCCTATCTACTGCACTGTGATGTTGGCTGCTATGCTTGAAAGCTTAATGCCGATAGTGCTAGCTCCCCTCTTATGCATATTTCTCTCTGTTGACCATGGAGATTCCTCAATGCTTGCCGGGAGGTTGTAATGAAAACGCTAAACTGGATTTAGTGCGATCTCACCTAAAGTGTCGTGACTGTACTGACAGGCCCGATAGGGCAGTTCTTAATCCGTTAACAGTTAGCCCGTAAGCTAGACCTATGGATAGTTAATTAACCTCTACTACTTGCCCTGTATAGCTTTTAAGCTAGTGTCGTAGCAAAAATGCACACTGAATTACAAAACAGAACGCAACCGGCCTGATATATTAGTGGCTTCCTTACATTTGATCGATGTCCAAAGAGTAACTAGGAGCACCATTTACTGACAGTGATTTTTTATACCCCTGATTAACGGCGGTGGCCCTTATGTCTCCCGAAGATGCCATCACGCTAGTTGATAAACTCCTTTCACCGTATCGGTTGACGGCTATTCAAGAGGTCGTTTTCCGACGATGCTGGCAGGGGTCAACTTATGCACAAATCGCAGCCACTGAGGGCTACGATGCGGATTATGTTCGGGTTACCGGCTCCCGGCTTTGGCAAAAGATTTCACAGGTGCTAGGAGAACGGGTAACTAAGAAAAATATTCATGCGGTTCTGCGTCAGCAGGTCCATCAGCTTCATCAGCCTAGCAAACCGGGCCCGTGGTGGCCTGGTACTGATAAGGCAGATACGACATTTCCCGGTAGCCCCCTTCCCCTTGGATCTTCGTTCTACATTGAGCGACCTCCGGTAGAAAATCAGGCTATGGGTGAGCTGCTAAAACCGGGTGCATTACTCAGAGTCCGTGCGCCGGAACGCTGGGGAAAAACGTCTCTAGTCAACCGTCTGGTTGCCCAAGCACAAACGTTAAATTTCAAAGTGGTGCGGCTTAACTTTCGTCAGGCAGACGGCTGTGTGCTAGCTGAATTTGATAAGTTTCTGCGCTGGTTTTGTGCAAACATTGCCCAGCAGCTCAAACTTAGTACCCAGCTTGATGATGTGTGGAATGCTGATTTGGGTAGTAAGGTCAGCTGCACTAACTATATGCAAAGTAGCGTACTGCGCTCGCTACAGCGGCCACTTTTGCTGGTGATCGACGACCTCCAGGCGGTGTTTGAACATCGCAATATGGCCCAAGAATTTTTGCCCATGCTACGGGTCTGGCACGAAGAAGCCAAAAACCTGACTGAGTGGGGCTATCTTAGGTTGCTAGTGGCCTATGCAACAGAAGCCTATATTCCCTTACAAATTCATCAGTCACCCTTTAATGTTGGGTTACCGCTACGATTACCGGCCTTTACGTTAGACCAAACTCAGCAGCTAGCCCAGCGCTACGGGGTTGTTTGGGATGATGGATTAAGCTCACTCCATACCTTGGTAGAAGGGCATCCCTACCTGGTCCATCTGGCTCTGTACAATCTGAGCGTGCATCACATGGAGCTAGCTCGTCTAATTGATGAAGCTCCTCAACAGAGTGGTATCTACAGCGACCACTTGCGCAGTTACCTGGCAATTTTTGAGGCAGAACCAGAGCTGGCACGCATGTTCTATCAGGTTATTGAACAAGAAACAGCAACTGAGCTAGAACCAATGGCTGCCTATCGCTTAGAAAGTATGGGACTGGTTACCTTAATGGGAAATACGGCAACCGCCAGCTGTAATTTGTATCGCAAATACTTTGGTGGACGCTTAAGCATCGACATTTAGGCGTCGAGTCGAGCAGAAACACTGTCCACTGGCTGAGCTAAAGGTCGTAACGTCTGAATATTGGCAAATATCTCCTCAGCCGTATAAGGCGAGTAGAGATAGGCATCTGCGCTGCCGCTGTTGCTGCCCTGGTCTGTACAAACAATCACAGGTAGATCGCTTAAAACGGTGCTGTTCTTGATGCGATCGCACACTAGTTCGCTAGCAGCGGCGACAGTTGCTCTAACAATGATTAACTCAGGTGAAATAAAGCTTAGTACCGGCAGCAGGGTCTCGTTGTCGTCTACTTGAAAGACAGACAGTCCATGCCAGTGCAATAGATCAGCGAGTAGCGTCTTAGACTGATCAGCATGGCCAACAATTGCAATAGCTTTCATAACCTCATCTCCTGTGATCCTACAAATCGCTCAGCAGTGCTGGTAGCGACCGTTGACATGGTTCTTAGAACCATGGCCAAAAAAAAAATCAAAGAAACAAGTGAAAAACCGACAACCGTTGAGCAAAAGCCTCTCCCGAAACCTGTGCTCAGCGATAAAAACAATATTGGTGCCCTTACTTAACGGCGTACTTAGAGACTGCTAGCCCGAAAGTTGATCGATATCCAACGAACTAGCCTGCCATGAAAGCAATGTAAGGGAAAACACGGAAAATGTGTAAGGTGAAAAAAGTAATTTAAAGGAATATGATGGTGGTCTTGTTAGACACCCCCGCTACACAACTGCCGATCAGCATCAGACAAATTATCCCCATAGGCTAAGTAGTCATCCAGCCAGCGACAACCGTCTTCTAGCAGTTGCTCAAAGCTGCGACTATCTTTCCAGTCCCACATAATGATTCTGCGATCATGACCGCTAGAAATCAAGGTTTGACCATCGGGACTAAAGGCTACACCCCAGATGGAGCCATTATGACCGTACAGCGTGGTCACTAGGGTACCGTCTGGTCGCCAGATACGTACGGTGCGATCATAACCGCTGGATGCCAGTAGCTTGCCATCAGGGCTAAAGGTAACGCTGTGTACCCGTGCTCGATGACCCCGGAGGGTGGCTATCGGGCGACCTGTAGCCGACCAAATTCTGATGGTGTGGTCGGCACTAGCCGAGGCAATGAGCTGACTATCAGGACTCACAGCCACCCCCCAGATCGGTGCTCGGTGCCCGTGGATGCTTTTCTGCAGCTCTCCTCGTCGATTCCAAATCTTGACAGTGTGGTCCCAGCCGGCTGAAACCAAAAACTGCCCATCGGGACTGTAGGCCACTCCATAAACTCGATCTCGATGACCTCGTAGGGTGCGTATAAGTTCCCCGTTAGGGCGCCACAGCTTGACGGTTTGGTCCCAGCTAGCTGATGCAATTTCATTGCCTTCAGGGCTAAAGGCCACTCCCCAGACCCGGTCTCGATGACCCTGTAGAGTTTGCAATAAGCCGCCTTCGGGCCGCCAAAGTTTTACGGTTTTATCCCAGCTGGCGGAGGCTAAGGTGTCGCCATCGGGACTAAAGGCCACCTGCCAGATTCGATCAGTATGGCCTTCGAGCACAGTCTGCAAGCTACCCTGCCAGTTCCAAAGCCGAATCGTTTTATCCCAGCTGCCCGCTGCTAAGGTTTGCTGGCTTAGGGCCAGGTTAGTGACGGGTCCCTGATATCCGTGTAGCGTGCGTGGGATTTTGTCCAGTCGCCACAGACGTACGGTTGCGTCATCACTGCTAGAAGCAAGCACCTGACCGTCCGGGCTAAAGGCCACACCCCAGGCGCCTGCATCGTGCCCTCGTAAAGTAGATACCAATGTGCCATTACTGGTCCACAGCTTGATGGTGTTATCCAAGCTTGTAGACGCCAGCTGACGACCATCCGGGCTAAAGGTCACGTCCCAAACTCGATCCTGGTGTCCTTCTTGGGTGACGGGCTGAGCATTGTTG
>ERZ1740070.460-NODE-460-length-28158-cov-6.120841_pt1 | contig 28158 bp, 27 predicted proteins | sample MGYA00581734_ERZ1740070 | MGnify/ENA primary metagenome ERZ1740070 (study PRJEB43018, sample SAMN04849744) | marine metagenome | isolation source: floating plastic debris | place: Pacific Ocean | collected 2008-09-01 | study: EMG produced TPA metagenomics assembly...
ACGCATGGCCGCCGCTGCTCTGCGGCCCCAGGTGGTTGATTTTCTAGACGGAATTCTGACCGGGGCTGACCGCACTGTGTATATAGAAGAGTTTCTGATTTCACCCGACTATTGCCCACAAATTGGCAAGACCCTCGGAGAAACTCAGCTAAGAATGCAGTCAGGGGCCTTAATTCTGGCAATTCGTCGAGCTGACAATTCGCTCATTGTTGGACCGAATGCTGACACCTTGATCTGCTCAGGAGACTTGATCATTGTCATGGGGTCATCTGACGAACTGCGTCTTCTTAATCAAATCTTAGGCCCCATTCATCGAAAATATCGATAATCTCCCACGCACTACGGTTTCTCGCCAGGGTCACGTTTGAGCATAGAATTCGCCACTAAAATACCCACGATGGCTAAAAATGCCAGGGGATAAAACACATAGAGATAGGTGCCTAACCAATCTCGAATTTGTCCGGTGGCTAATGTACCGATGAGGGCGCCGACACCGTAGGCGGTAAAGACAACCCCATAGTTTTGAGCATATTGACTGGGGTTAAAAAACCGTAGGGTGATGGTTGGAGCCATGGCCAGCCAGCCGCCTAAACAAAACCAAAGTATACAAAAAGAAACCAAATAGGTAATCACCTGGCCCTGTTGCGCCCCTAGCATCAGCAAACAGGCAATTAAAGATAAAACATAGGAGCCTGTAGCCACATAGTGGGGTTTAATGCGATCGCACAGCCAACCAAATAACGGACGGCTCAGCCCGTTAAACAGCGCAAACAGGGCAACACTGCTCGCTGCAAGTTCTGGCCTAATCTGAATAATCTCCTCACCCACGGGGCTAGAGATGCCGATGGCGCTTAAACCAATGAGAGTGCCGATGCTATAGCAAAGCCATAACCCATAGAAAGCCCGACTTTTGGTCAGTTTAGACGGATAGGTGCGGCTATCGGTAGTGTCTGCATCTGCTCGATATTGGCGGGGTTGCCATCCCTGGGGAGGCAACTTTAGCAAGGCGCTAATCCCCAAAATAATGACCATAAAAACAATGCCTAACAGCCGCAGCGTGGGCCGCACCGTATAAGTATTGATCAAATAGTTAGCTAGGGGAGCTGTAATGAGAGGAGAAAGACCAAAGCCAACAATGGTTGCACCCACAGCGAATCCTTTTTTATCAGGAAACCAACGAGCGACAACAACCATCGGCACACCGTAGACAGTACCTACACCCGTGCCAGCAATGACTCCATAGGTCAAAGTCAAGATACCAATATGGCCCGCAATACTAGAGAGAATATAGCCGCAGCCTATGCAGATGCCACCAATCGCGGCGACCAACCGGACACCCAGCCGGGGGATATAGGCCCCCCCTACAAGCACAAAAACTGAATAAAAAACAAGTACGACCGTATACGGCAACAAACTTGAAGCAGCACTAATATTCAGATCAAGTTCTAAAGACTTTCTAAAAATACTCCAGGAATACACACTGCCTGCACAGAGCAAAACGACCATACCCAACGGGATGAATAACCATCGTCCTCGTTCTGCGGGTAGGCCCAGCACCGTTAGCTCCGGCTTATGCTTAGCAATGTCCATGGTTATTCCTGCAGAAATGAGACTTTGATTCACATATCAGGCTTTTGATTATGAGCTTGATAACAATACAGAACTGTATTTTCAACTGCGTTCCTGCAATAAATAAAATATCTCCCTATTTTGTTAAGGCTTCTAGGGCGGTGCGATCGCACTGCGAGAAACCCTTAAAAACCAGGTTAACCCAACAGACTGGCCAGCTATCGTTGACTATACCCCCGACCTAACCGAAAGCCTAATCGAACAAGGTGAAAACATCGCATTAAAATTTTTAAGTCAGGTGGGTCACGACGCTGTTGACATTTTCTCATTAAAACTAACAGTTCTCTATGCATCAAAGGTGCGGCCTCCTATGCATTCTATGCCTACGAAGTTGGCCAGGAATGGATATTAACGAACGACCCCTCTCGATGATTCTCTCCTGGCATGAGCAAAAAGCTGTCACTGCGATCTCAGCCAAATAAGACCTCCAAGATACATGCTAAGTTACGAAATAATTTGCCAGCAGTATCTTGGTAAGGGGAGAATTTTGGTCAGCGGTTTCTGAACTAGGGCTTTCTTTATGTGTAATCGCCTTAGCTGTATGCCCAACGGCTAGCTGTTCTTTGTCTAACGTTTAGGTGGCATGGATTCGGATGGGAAGTAGCTTTGCAAATATCTTAGAGTGAGCCGTTTTGTTTCTGTTACCAGACGCTGTCGAAACGTTTTCTCTTGGCTAAGGGATAGCCATAGTAATGTCCCGATCGCTTTTACCAACACAAAGGCGATCGCTTCATAATCTGAGGCTTCTAATTTTGCATCGCGTTCGCATAAAGATTGGGCTAACTCTTGAATTAACCTGGCATCTGCCGCCTCATCGATGGCTTCTAATTCGCGAATTGTGCCCTGAACTTCCATGAAAATGGCATGATAGCTGGGATTTTCGGTAAAAAAGCGATCAGTGGTATCGATCAACTGATCTACGTAATCCGACAAGGAGAGGATGGCTGGGTCAGTGTCATCAATAGCTGCCAACTGTTGATGCAGCTTTTCTGCATAACGCAAGGCCAGAGCTTGCAGAATCGCAGTTTTGTCGGGGAAAAACTGGTAGAGCGACCCGATTGGAACCTGGGCACCAGCCGCGATTGCGCTGGTCGTCGTAGTGGTGTAGCCCTGACTTGCAAATAGTTCTTCTGACACATCCAGAATGCGATTGACTCGCTCCTGACTGCGGACCTGTCGTGGTTTACGGCGCATACCGCTAGCAGGTGATGGGTTCTTAGACATCAGCGTTCTCTCTGTGGCAAACAAACATGAGGAATGCTCATATTTTTACTTGACAAAACATGAGGGATGCTCATATTCTGGAAACATGAGGAATGCTCATATTTTAACGTGGTTTGCCCGAGAGAGGCATGGTATGTCTCAGAATCTACTGATTGTTCTAAAAGCTGGCTCTGCCCATACCTGCAGGCGCTCCGCTCAGGTTGTTTTTGGTCGCAAGGGGGGAGCGGGCTGCTGCGCGGATCCGATGGTTCAGCACGATTTATCACCGTTTAATTTGTTGGAGTAATTTCTTATGCAACTGCTCAATTTCGATACGTCCCAAGCTTCTGTAAACACTTATGGGCAAAAACAGACGCAAAATCCAATCGTCCAGGGAGGTAAGTCAGTTTTCTCTAAGCTGTTGATTGTTAAGTCATTCACTTCGATGCTGTTTGGAGATAATAGTCTGGAAACAGTTGGTGAACTGACCTATGGGTTGTTAGAGACTCCTGCCTATGAGCTAATGGCTCAACATTTAAACCAAGATTCGGCTTGTGCTGCCCTGATTTGCGATCGCTACATTCCGCCTGCCCACGACCTGGAAACGCTACTCACCCTGCCGTCTAATTCACTAGGGTATATCTACGCTGCTCAGATGAAGAAAATAGGGTTTGATCCTAACCTTCATGTTGGTATGACAGCAAAATCGGATGCCGAATATGTCGAGTTACGGCTAAGTCAAACCCATGATCTTTGGCACATTGTGACCGGGTTTGACACCTCCGAAATCGGCGAAATTGGCTTACAGGCATTCCATTTACCGCAGTTCCCCTATCCGCTGGCAACCATGTTGGTTGCAAATAGTTTGATATCCAGCACCCTGATGGCGCCAGAAATATTGCCCAGATTGCTAGATGCGATCGCTCAGGGATGGCAAATGGGCAAAGCTGCCATCCCCCTATTTGCCCAGAAGTGGGAAGAGGGTTGGGAAAAGCCTCTGACTCAATGGCAGGCAGAGTTAAATATTCAGCCAATTCGGAATTAGGCAAACGAGTTGCTGGCTGGGCGATATCTTCCATCATCCAGCCTCTCTTACCCCACAAAATGAAGTGCCACACTCCCCACGGTACGCCCACGACGAGACCGGTTGCAAGGATACCGTAACGCAGCTATCAGTCTCGGCACGACGACCCCTGTCCAGCCCAGCTCCTCTAAGGGGCCAGCGGCCCGTACGAGATACTGACCAACAATTTCACAAACCGACGTCGCCCGCCGCTCCGGTGCAACGCCGTGTTATGTGGCATTATTGTGCAATCGTTTGAAGTACACCAGCTCCGGATCGCCCTCGTCAAGGTTGTCGATGAAGCCGCTGCGCTCAAATTCGAGCGTTGCCAGCAAGCGCTGCATCGGGACGTTGGATTGATTCGTTGAGGTGAACAACTTGGTCGTACGGCATTCGTTGACCAGATGGCGCATCAATGCAGATCCGATTCCTTGACGCCGGAATCGCGGATGGACATAGAGCATGTCGATCCAACCGTTGTCGTAGAACTTGTAGTTCAGGATCGCGTAGGCCACTACCTTCGTGTCGGTGACCGCGACGTAACACGCGGACGACTCGATTTGGTCGTGGATGAACTGGGAGTGTACTCGTTCTGATGCCGCGACGTGATCGAACGCGATAATCTCATCTGCATCCGTGATTGTCGCGATTCGCAATTCCATGGAGTGTCGCATGCCACATAACTATATATTCAGCGTCAAATCTGACAGATAAGATCCACAATTCCGAATCTTATCTATCGCTTTTAAGCAGTAACACCCCCGATTCACAGAACTTATATTCAATTTTTGACGTATAACTCCAGGTGAAGCTGTTGAGTTTGCCTGATTGGCCCCTCGGATGAATTAACAAAATTAGTGAATTTTTCACAGTTTTTCATGCCTGCAGTCATACTCAAAGTAACCCAATGCAAACCCGACTGATCCCCCATTCCCATGCAAGATTTCAACTGGAAAAAACTCCAAAATGGTTCGGATATCCGTGGTGTTGCAATCGACGGTGTCCCGGATGAGCCCGTCAATCTCACACCAGAAATTGCTCAGCGTCTAGGCCAGGCGTTTACCACCTGGCTAGCGACAAAGCTCAACAAATCAGCTACAGAGCTACAGCTTGCTGTCGGACGCGATAGTCGCATCTCGGGTCCTGACCTGATGCGGGGCGTTATGGATGGCATGACGGCTTTGGGTGCCCAGGTCTACGACTTTGGTATGGCCTCTACACCGGCCATGTTTATGAGCACGGTGACTCCAGGGTTTGACTGTGATGGGGCGATTATGATGACGGCCAGTCACCTGCCCTTTAATCGTAATGGTCTTAAGTTTTTTACTGCCCAGGGGGGGCTGGGTAAAGCGGATATTTCTGAAATTCTCACCCTGGCTAAGCAACATGATTTTTCTATAGCGGGTTCAGCTGGCACAATTGAACCCAGAGACTTTATCTCTGCATATGCCGACCAGCTAGTTCAAAAGATTCGTAGCGCTGTTAACCATCCTGAACAGTTTGACCAACCGCTACAGGGTCTGAGAATTGTTGTTGATGCGGGTAATGGTGCGGGTGGCTTTTATGCTAGCAAAGTGCTGGAACCGTTAGGGGCAGACACCACCGGCAGCCAGTTTTTAGACCCGGATGGGATGTTTCCGAACCATATTCCTAACCCTGAAAATCAGGATGCGATGGCGTCTATCTGCCAGGCAGTGCTGGCTAATCAGGCCGACTTTGGCATCATTTTTGATACGGATGTGGATCGCTCAGCTGCTGTGGACCACCAGGGTCAAGAGCTCAATCGTAACCGCTTGATTGCCCTAATCTCGGCTATTGTTCTCCAGGAGCATCCGGGCTCTACCATTGTTACCGACTCGATTACGTCCGATGGGCTTGCTCAGTTTATTGAGCATGATTTACAGGGTAAGCATCACCGGTTTAAGCGAGGCTACAAAAATGTTATTACCGAGGCGGTGCGGTTAAATCAAACTGGTGAAGAGTCTTGGCTGGCGATTGAAACCTCTGGCCACGGTGCCATGCGGGAAAATTACTTTTAAGATTATGGGGCTTATCTGGTGAGTAAGCTGTTGATTGAGCTGGCTAAGGCTAAACAAGCGGGACGTTCGCTGACAGATTTGATTGCCACTCTTAAAGAGCCTAAAGAGAGTCGAGAGATTCGTCTAAAGATTGGTGTAAATGAGTTTAAATCCTACGGCGAAGGTGTTATTGAACAGCTTAAAGCCTTTGTCAAAGAACAGTCTGACTGGTCGTTGGTGTCTAACAATTATGAAGGTATCCGGGTAGCCTGCTCGTCTTCAGAAGAAGATGGCTGGTTTTTGCTAAGACTTTCTCTCCATGATCCGGTGTTACCGTTAAATGTGGAGTCAAATGTGGAGGGCGGTGTGGATAAAATTGTTGAACGATTGCTGACGTTCTTTAATGGTATTGAATCGTTAGATTTGTCTGCTTTTTAAGAAAAGCCTTTTTCTAAAAAGAGAAGTTTCCAAAACATTACCACCCACCTGAAGTATCCAACTCAGGTGGGCGGCTTTGAGCCATACCAAAGTAAGGAAGTGCGATCGCATCCCCTCTTTTGAGGCCAATTGACAGCCCTATTTGTGACAGTTACAGCCCGTATGGCCACAGCCTATCGAATTATCAGCATGACCACCAGAACAGCCTTCACTACAGTAATACTGGCCGTCTTTCTCGACCGCTTTGCTGGTGTCCACGACACACAGACAGGGCTCACAGGCACACTTCATTTGGGTCACAGTTGTCATGATAGAGACTCCTTTCTAACTTAGATATTGAAAAAGACAATACCTAAATGGTCGTTTATGGTTTACGCCTAACAATTTAACACATGAACAGGTATTCAGGTATTTAGATTACTAACATTTTGTTCTTAGTCAGACTTTTTAGTGCGGTATCGTAGCGCACACAAAAGACACCTGGTTTAGATACCTATTACGCAAAATAGGGCGAGAGCTTTAAGAATTAGTGATCAATATTCACATCAAAAGTATTTGGTAGCTACACTGCAAAAGCAACCGTTTTAGAAGGATAATATCAAAGTTGGTATTGCCGTCTAGGTTTGTCTGTCACACGCTCTGATTAATCGTCCGCTGAGCTTCATACCAAATTCAGAATCCGTCGATACGAGTATCATGAGTGTAATTTGCGTCAGCTAAAAGCCGTGATTTTAGATGGGAGGATCGCAATGAATCTGGATGGAGTCGGCGAAGAGCAAGTTCATGCGCTTTTAATGTTAATTGCCTTGAATGTGATTGTATTTGCCGCCCTGATAGCTAAAGTTCAAGCCGAATTTGCCCTCTCAGGTTGGTGTGCGTTGTAAATCGCTTTCTATTGCTTGAAATATGTTTGAGTACCTACCACCGCTCAACGACCACAATCTTCCCTACCCCGACACGATGCATCCGATTGTGGTGCATTTTGTCATTGCGATGGTGTTATTTGCTGTTCTATGTGACGTTATCGGATATTTCACTCAAAATGAGCGGCTATATGAGGTGAGCTGTTGGAATCTCTGGTTTTCAACAGTTTCCTTATTTATAGCTGTAATTTTTGGCCAGTTTGATGCCGGGCTGTCTGATCCCTACACAGCTGCAGAATCCACTCTGAATCTTCACACCCTAATTGGCTGGTCCTTATCCGGTATCTTGGCTGCGATTACGGCCTGGCGCTACGTTATTCGCTCTCGTGATCCCAAAACGCTACCGGCTCCATTTTTAGGGGTGGGTGTTCTTCTGGTTGGTCTTGTCTTTTTTCAAGTCTATCTAGGGGATTTATTGGTTTGGGTCTATGGCCTACATACAGTTCCTGTTGTAGAAGCGACCAGGGAGGGCGTATTTCAATGAATCCTGACTTGATTGAGCAGCTACAGCTGGGGGCCAACGGTCTACCGTATCAGGTGCCGATCCATCCAAATCTGGTGCACTTGACCCTGGGGTTGTTTATTGTTGGCATTGCGTTTGATATTGTTGGTGCCTTATTTCCGCTAGAAAAACCTGTTTTCAAACTGCTAGCGATTCCGGCCACCCGGTCTAATTTCTTTGATGTAGGCTGGTACAACATGATGGCGGCGGCCATTATTACGTTTTTTACGGTGGCGGCTGGTTTTTATGAGATCATGCTGGCTCAGCCTTCAGCAGAGATGCAAAGTGTCTGGGGCCTCAAGGCAATGGAAACAATGCTGTGGCACGGTGTCGGCGGCGTTGTTCTGCTGTTGCTAATTGTGGCAATGACGATATGGCGTGGGTTTCAGCGGTTTGTTTGGAACCGTGATAGAGCCCGTCAGGTACAGTGGCTCTATCTGTTGGCAGGATTAGGAATATTTGCACTCATGTTTGTTCATGGCACATTGGGTGCCCAGCTAGCGGCTGAGTTTGGTGTGCATATCAGTGCGGATCGCCTATTGGAGATGGGGCAAGATCCCAATTTATTGTTGAAATAACATGAAACTTCGCACGGGTTTAATTTTGACGGCAGCGGCCATTGTTTTGGCGGTTATTAGTCTTTGGGTCGGTCAACAGGCCTACACTTGGATGCCTCCCCAGGCATCTGCCGAATCAATACTGGTGGATAACTTATTTAGCTTTTTGGTTACCATCGGTACATTTATTTTTCTGGGGGTGTTTGTTGCGATCGCATATGCAGTTTTGTTTCAGCGAGCGGGCAAATATGACTTTAGTGACGGTCCTCACATTGAGGGTAATGTCACCCTAGAAGTCGTTTGGACAGCAATCCCCTTTGCACTGGTTATCTGGATTGCCGCCTATAGCTTTCAGATATACGACCAGATGTCGATTTTGGGACCTATGGAGCATGTCCATATGGGTATGGCAGAAGCGGCACCTATGGGCAGTAACGAGGGTGACAAACCCATTGAAGTGTTAGCTCGTCAATGGACCTGGGAGTTTCGCTATCCAGAGCAAAATATCAATAGCACAGAGCTACACCTGCCGAGCAATCAGCGGGCTACCTTACTGCTTAAATCCGAAGATGTCATTCATGGCTTTTTTGTCCCAGCCTTTCGGGTCAAACAGGATGTCATTCCTGGTGAAGACATCATCTTTGAATTTACGCCTGTTCGAGAAGGTAAGTATCGACTGCGGGACTCTCAGTACAGCGGCACCTACTTTGCTGCAATGCAGACAGACGTTGTGGTGGAATCACCAGAAGCCCACCGCCAATGGCTAGCTGAGGCCGCCGCTCAACCGCCGATGGTTGCCTACAACGAGGCCTACGCAGATTACACCAAAGCATCGGAAAAAGGCTCTAGAGCCGGTTGGAAGACGGTCCCCCCGGCTCCCCCACCCCTGGTCAATTATTCTGGTTCACCCCTCACGCAGGAGTAGCTTTTATGACAAACGTTTTAGTAGACGAAACCAGCAACAATCTTAACCAACCTGGTGAACCGGAAAGCTGGCGACGGTTTTTCACATTTAGCACCGATCACAAGGTCATTGGTATTCAGTATATTGTCACAGCCTTTTTCTTCTTTCTGGTGGGTGGCATTTTTGCCATGGTCATCCGAGGAGAATTGATTACACCAGAGGCAGATCTGGTGGACCGAACCGTCTACAACGCCATGTTTACCCTGCATGGCACCGTCATGTTGTTTCTGTGGACATTTCCGGTGCTGTCGGGGTTAGCCAACTATCTGGTGCCGCTGATGATTGGTGCCCGAGATATGGCCTTCCCTCGGTTAAATGCTGTCGCTTTTTGGATGGTGCCGGTATTTGGCATAGTGTTAATGGGCAGCTTTTTAGCACCGGGTGGCCCGTCTCAGGCTGGCTGGTGGGCGTATCCACCAGTCAGTTTACAAAACCCGTCTGGGGCGTTGATCAATGGTCAGTTTCTCTGGCTGCTGGCAGTGGCTCTCTCAGGGGTCTCTTCGATCATGGGGGCCGTCAATATTGTCACGACCATTGTGCGGATGCGTGCCCCTGGTATGACCTTTTTCCGCATGCCCATATTTGTGTGGGCGGTGATGAGTGCCCAAATCATTCAGCTATTTGGGTTGCCGGCCCTGACCGCTGGGGCCGTCATGCTGCTGTTTGATTTAACCTTGGGTACCGCCTTTTTTGATCCGATTAAGGGTGGCGATCCAATCTTATTTCAGCATTTCTTTTGGTTCTATTCTCACCCGGCAGTGTATGTGATCATCCTGCCAATTTTTGGTATCTTTTCAGAGCTTTTCCCCGTTTATGCGCGCAAGCCCCTGTTTGGCTATAAGGTTGTCGCCATTTCTTCTTTAGTCATCGTGGCGCTCAGCGCAGTGGTGTGGGTGCACCATATGTTTGCCAGCGGTACCCCAGGGTGGATGCGGATGCTGTTTATGTTCTCCACCATGCTGATCTCGGTGCCGACCGGTATTAAGGTGTTTGCCTGGGTGGCGACCATTTGGGGGGGCAAGATTCGGCTAACCAGCGCCATGTTGTTTGCCCTGGGTGGGCTGGTGATGTTTGTCTTTGCTGGGATCACCGGCATCATGCTGGCGTCTGCCCCAATGGATATCCATGTGAACAACACCTATTTTGTTGTGGGTCACTTTCACTATGTGATTTTTGGGGCCACCGTCATGGGCGTCTACGCAGCCCTGTATCACTGGTTTCCTAAAATGACCGGGCGCATGTACAACGAAGGGCTAGGACAGCTACATTTTGTGCTCACCTTTATTGGTGCTAATCTCAACTTCTTTCCGATGCATCCTCTGGGTCTAGAAGGAATGCCCCGGCGAGTTGCATCCTATGACCCTGAGTTTGCCTTTTGGAACGTTATAGCCAGTATTGGTGCGTTTTTGCTCGGGATGTCCACACTGCCGTTTATTTTAAATATGGTGGGCTCTTGGGTGCAGGGTGAAAAAGCGCCTGACAATCCCTGGCGGGCCATTGGTATTGAGTGGTTGGTGTCGTCTCCACCCACTCATGAGAATTTTGAAGTCTTGCCGATCGTCGTGTCTGATCCCTACGGTTACGGGAAGTCTGACCCGCTTGTTTCCAATGCTGATGCACTAGAGGTGGCCCATGAGCAGCACTGAGGTCGATCCCGTAGTAAGTCAACAGACCGCTGTTGAGGTGGCCCACGAACATGAGGAAACGGACAACCGCATGTTTGGGTTCATTATCTTCCTGCTGTCAGAAAGTGTTATCTTTCTTAGCTTTTTTGTTGGCTACATTGTCTACAAGACAACGACGCTTGACTGGCTACCGGCTGGGGTGACCGGTTTAGAGCTTCGTGAGCCGGCCATTAATACAGTGGTGCTGGTGTCCAGTAGCTTTGTAATCTATTTTGCCGAGCGCTATCTCCATCGTGAAAACCTCTGGGGGTTTCGCGCTTTTTGGCTGCTCACCATGGCCATGGGTAGCTACTTTTTATACGGGCAGGCGGTGGAATGGAGCAGCCTGGAATTTGGCATCACCGATGGGCTGTTTGGAGGCACATTTTATCTGCTGACCGGGTTTCACGGGCTACATGTGCTGACTGGCGTCATCCTGCAGCTGATTATGCTGGGCCGCTCTTTTATCCCGGGTAACTATGACAATGGCGAATTTGGTGTGGCTGCTACGTCACTGTTTTGGCATTTTGTCGATGTCATTTGGATTGTTTTATTCTTGTTGATTTACATCTGGCAGTGAGGGGAAGATTGTGATTATTGATGACGGGCAATACGATGTAATCATTGTTGGCACCGGGGCAGGGGGTGGCACCCTAGCCCATAAGCTAGCCCCAACCGGCAAAAAGATTTTGATTTTAGAACGGGGAGACTTTATGCCCCTAGAAGAACAAAATCGTAGCGATGTGGATGTGTTTAAGCGCGAGCGCTACCACGCCCCTGAGCAGTGGTACGACACAGCGGGTGAACCGTTCTCACCCCAGATGAACTATGCCGTCGGTGGCAATACTAAAATCTACGGGGCAACGCTGCTCAGAATGCGAGAGCGGGACTTTGAGCAGGTAGAGCACCAGGCCGGTGTCTCTATGGAATGGTGCCTAAAGTACGCTGATTTTGAACCCTACTATTCTGAGGCAGAACAGCTATATAAGGTTCATGGCGCTCTCGGCAGCGACCCCACCGAACCTGATCATAGCCAGGAGTACCCGTTTGAGGCGATCAAACAAGAGCCTGAGATTGAGGAGATGCTGGGGGCTATTTCAACCTACGATCTCCATCCATCTCGGTTGCCCCTGGGGCTGACGCGTCAGAACGATGACCCCACCAATGACTCAGAAGTTAGCGGCATTGCCCCTGCCCTCAAACATTCCAACGTTGCCCTCAAAACCGGAGCCAAGGTTGTTGCTCTGCACACGGACCCCTCTGGCAAAGTGGTTAAAGCGGTTGAAGCTCAAATTGGGGGTCAAACCTATTTGTTCTTTGCAAATATTGTTGCGTTAGCCTGTGGTGCGGTCAATTCGGCGGCTCTACTGCTACAGTCGGCCAACAAAAAACATCCCCAGGGGTTGGCCAATAGCTCTGACCTGGTGGGCCGCAATTTGATGAAAAGCCTGCTAACCACCGTAGTACAGCTTAAGAATAAACCAAACAAGGGGGATTTTCTAAAAACTGTCTACGTCAACGATTTTTATTGGGGAGATAGCGACTTTCCTTACCCCATGGGGCATATCTACAATACAGGCGGGTTGCTCTCCGATATTATTTTTGCCGAGGCACCGCCTTTACTGTCTATCCTTGCTAAATATATGCCTGGCTTTGGGCTAAAACAGCTGGCCACTCGCTCCATTGGCTGGTGGATTCAAACAGAAGATTTGGCCGATCCCAATAACCGAGTTCGGGTGGCAAATAACAAACTCTACATCGACTACACACCCAATAATCTAGAAGCTCATGATCGGCTGGTTTACCGTTGGATAGACATCCTCAAAACCATCGAAAAAGATCTCGGTGGGTTTCAGCGGGGAAATCATCCCCGTGGTGAGGTACCTATCCAGGTGATGGCAAACCAATGTGGTACCTGTCGATTTGGTGACGACCCGACCACATCGGTGCTCGATCCAAACTGTCGCACCCATGATGTGGATAACCTCTATGTTGTAGATAGCAGTTTCTTTCCATCCAATGCCAGTGTGAGCCCTGCTCTGACGGTAATCGCCAATGCGCTGCGGGTGGGGGCTCATCTGACTGGGAAGCTAGGTTAGGAGAATTGCGCTAATACGATGCCTCTGTTACCGCATCTATCTCAAATTGCTAATCTGCGGCAGACGCTTGAGACCCAGCTTGAGACGATAACCAATACGCTGCAGCCTCTGCAGAATACTTTTGACCTGACGCAGCCCCTGGCCGATCTCTCGGCAACCACTAAAAGTCTCCGGCAGGGGGTGTTTCGTCTGATGGTGCTGGGGGATATGAAACGGGGAAAGAGTACGTTTCTAAATGCGCTGTTGGGCAAACCAGTGCTGCCCAGCAACGTTAACCCCTGTACGGCAGTATTAACGGTATTGCGATACGGACCCGAGGCTAAGGTCACGGTGCATTTTACCGACGACCGACCGCCTGAGCAGCTAGATGTTGATGCCTTTACCCAGCAGTACACCATTGACCCGGCTGAGAGTCGTCAGGCTGAAGCGGCAACAACTTTTGCCCACGTTAGCCATGCGGTAATTGACTACCCGCTACCACTGTTGCAAAACGGTGTGGAAATTGTCGATAGCCCCGGTCTTAATGATACTGAAGCACGTAATACGCTCTCCCTGGGCTATATTCAAAACTGTCATGCGATCTTGTTTATGCTGCGGGCGGCACAGCCCTGTACTTTAGCTGAGCGGCGCTATCTCAATAACTATTTGCAAAATAAGGGGCTGTCGCTGTTTTTCTTGCTAAATGCCTGGGACCAGATCAGGGACAGTTTGCTCGACCCGGACGATCCAGAAGAGCTTGCCCAGGCTGAGGCCCGGCTGCATAAGGTATTTCACACTAGCCTAAACGACTATTGCGATCGCTACGATCAGCGGGTATTTCCCATCTCTGCGCTAGAGGTGTTGCGGCAGCGAATTAAGACTCCGGATGCGACCATTCGCGATCCAGGGTTTGCTCAATTTTTAACCAGCCTCGATCAGTTTCTTACCCAGGAACGGGCCAAGGCCGAGTTTCAGCCGGTGGTAGCCCTATCTCGACGGACGCTGGCTACATTTACAGAAAAAGTGCAGCTGCGTCAAACCTTGTTGGAGCAAAGTGCGGCGGAGCTAACACAAACTATTCTGCAGATGGCGCCGGTGTTTGAACAGCTGGTCACCATTCGCGATGGGTTTCAACAAGAGATTCGAGAGAGTTGCGATCGCAATGCCACTGCCACTACTACCTCATTTAAGGATTTTGTTTTTAATCTAGAGACTACATTTGAACAAGACTTTGACCCCTACCAGCCCGATCTTTCACTACTCGATTTAGTTAGCCCTGCCGGTCGTCAACAGTTTAACCAGGCGTTAGAGACCGCATTTCAGCGCTATCTTAACGATCGGCTACTGCACTGGAGCCGTACCCTGGAGCCAACGCTGCGCAGCGCATTTCAGACTCTCTCTCAGCGGGCGGCTGACTATGGTACGTCCTATAATCAAATTACTCAACAGATTTTAACCACCCTGAGCGATCGCTCTGTAGAAGTTCCCCTCGACAATAGTCAACCCAGCTGGGCAGAATGGGCCATGGATGCCCTCAATGAACCTGCCGACACTCCAGAAGTCAATGCGGTGTTAGCCAGCATTAACCTGGAAAGTATTCTCATTAATCTGGCCGCTGCCATTGGGGCCAGTCTTTTGGCTTCTAGTCTGATTAGCACCATTGCTGGACCCATCACCCTGGGGATTGCCAGCCTTGGTATCGGTGCATTTCAGATTGATCAAACCCGCCGTGCTCTGATGCAGGCGGCCCGGCAAGAGCTTAGTACTCACCTTCCCCGCATTGCGGCTGAACAACAGCAGCCGATTCACTCAGCCATTGTTGACTATTTTCGGGATTATGAGCAGTCTGTTATTAGTCGTCTAGATGCGGATATTAAGGCTCGGAAAGCTGATTTGGAGACGCTGCTGGCTCAGAAGCAAGACCAGGAGTATCAAAGTCAATCTGAAGTTGAACAGCTGCAGAGCGCTGTAGCTCAGCTACATGAGGCTGATCGAGCTATTCAACAGCTTTATGGACAGCTAGGGGATTGTTAATAAACAATTTTGTGGTTTGAGGAATGCACCTTGATCATAACGTCGCCGTAACTCACACTACACCCGTATTTTTAAACTGATCGACATCCTACTTCCGGGGAAGCCCTGAGCAACCTTTATTGCTACATACCCAACGCCCACCATTGCTTTTCTAGTATCTCGGCTGGATGCAAAACCTGCTGCGTGGGGTCCCACCGAGTTCCCTTTCCGGAAATAGTCATGTTGTCCCAACTAGGCGTACTGGGGTTTCCCCATGGGCAGGGCGTTCCGCCGCCCTAGAACCCGGCGGAAGGGGATAGGTTTTTTCGTCTAGTTGCAAGTGTGTTATGGGTGTCGGTTGGGTGGTTTAGAATTTTGCGCACGGCGACAAAATTCTAAACGTAGAGGGTACGAACTCCCTGTTTGATAACTATGCTTCGGTTAAATACATAAGCGTAACCTTAAGCAAACTCTACATTGATAATTATCAATCTTCAATTTTCAATTAAAGAAGCCTACTCACCGTAGGATAGGTTGAGTCGATTAGCCCAGCCTGCTGCCAATGCCCGACTTTAAACCCAACGATGGTCGTCTTTATGCGCCTGCGACGGAGCGTAATCGTGAGCCAATTCTGGCTGTGTTAGACCGCGTACTTCCTAACCCTGGCACTGTTTTGGAAATTGCTAGCGGTACGGGTGAACATGCCAGCTTTTTTGCTCCCAAGCTAGCGCCTCGGCGTTGGGGGCCCAGCGATGTTAGTGCTCCTATGCTTAAGAGCATTGCGGCTTGGACCCAGGTTACTAAGGCTCGATATTTGTTGCCGCCGGTTGAGCTAGATGTGTGTAAACAGCCGTGGTCGGTGGAAGCTGATGACAAACGATCTATTGATGCGATTGTCAATATTAATATGCTCCACATTTCGCCATGGCAGGCGTGCGAAGCCTTGATGGCCGGGGCTGATAGGGTGTTGCCAGTCAATGGTGTGCTCTTTCTCTATGGTCCTTTTAAGCGGAATGGTGAGCACACGGCCCCGAGCAATGCCACCTTTGATGTCTGGCTTAAAGAACAGAATGCTGAGTGGGGGGTGCGGGATTTGGCTGCTGTGGAAATTGTCGCACAGGACCTTCAGCTGAGTCTGCAGGTGGTGGTTGAGATGCCGGCTAACAATCTGTCTGTGGTATTTCAATAATTGGCCTAGGCAGCAGGCTCAGCTGAGTTTGCTGCCTAGGCCAGGATGTAGACACGCGACTAGAGGCGGTGCGAGGAGGGGGACACCTTTTTTTGAAGTGGCTACCTGGGATGGACAGCCGGTTAATGGCACCCCGACTATGGACCACCCTTACTACTGGGCACCGTTTATTTTGATTGGCAATGCCCTGTAGTACAAGTTTTGGAGCCCCATCACCACGGTGAGATTGACATCTGGAGTACACAGAGCCTTAAAGCATTCTCTAGGGTTTGAGTAACGGCTTTATCTAGATAGCTCTCGGCCCTGCTGTTAAGCAGAGGGTAGCAACTGGCTATGAAATTCGACCGTATCTGAAGCCTTGCCTGGCTTAGTCTGGAGATGTTTTAAGACCGTTCTCAAGACACGCTTTGGTCGGATAGGCTTAACTATAAACTCTGTTGAGCCAGCAACTTTAGCCCGTACCCGATCAGAGATGCTGTTGTTGTTAGTCATAATAATGATGGGTACATCCTTAAAGGTGGGAATCCGACGAATCTGGGCACACAGCTCATAGCCATTAACCACCGGCATCACCAGATCCAAAAAAATAAGCTGCGGCTTTAGCTCCACCAGTATGGGCAACGCCTGCAGTGAATCTGGAATATTGACATAGTGGTAGTCAGACCCCTTAAAGATGGTGGCCATCACCTGGCTGTCGGCTGGATTATCATCGACGTAGGCAACAACTGTTTTGCCCATGGTCGGCTCTGCGGGCTCTGCGGGCTCTGCCGGGACTGTTGACGGGACTGTTGACGGGACCAAAGGTCTGGGTATTAAAACAGTAGTGTCAGCAGCAGCAGACACTACGGGCCTGGGGGCAGGGCGCTGAGCCAGCGACAGGTCATTCACATCCACCAGTCTAATCAGCTCTCGACGTATGTGGGGAACAAAAGCCCGAGTTAGGGTGATTAAGGGCTGTTTTGTTTTAATGGCCAGATCCCGTAAGGTGTTTTGACCGTTGGCAATTTTTTGTAAATCTCGAAACGCGGCTTCAGAGGTGCGTTCCTGCAAAATGTCGGCCTTTACAATAACGGGTGCCAAATTGGGGCAATAGTCCACCAAATTGGCTTGCTGCCAGGCGTTCCAATCTTCTTGAACTCTCTCCCAAATCGGCTCTCGGTGCAGACCGATACAGGGAAAATTCGCCCCGTTGCGGGCACTGATTTTGTAAACCAGCGATGCACCTGCACCCTTAGAGGTGAGTGTGGCCTGATGGACAATATCAAACAGCACTTCTGAAATACAGCCGCCGACGATCTGAGAAAAGACTTCTCGACTAAATTTCTGTTGCATAACCAGCTGTGCCATCATTTTATAGTTGTTGGTATGATGGATAACTTCATTGAGTGCTTGGGGACTCAGATTAGAAGAATATCTAATAAATTGTCTGTACCAGCGGCGCTTTGAATGGGTACGTGTATTTGCCCAAACAATCTGGCCAACAAGAAAATATAGAAACCACTCAACCTCCGTATTGGTTCCGATGGCAAGAATTCCAGTAAATAAATCTTCTTTAGCTCTTCGGATTTTGTGAGTTAATTCACCAACAATAGATACATTCGACATGCTTGTGTCCCCTACATTAAGAAGGGTTTAATACAGACTGTTCAAAAGCCTTATCAAAAGTGGATAAAAAGTGGCCCAAACTCTCGCCAGTCTGGCAATACTGCAGCCGATGGAGTTATGGATTGAATACACCTGTGTCTTATATTACGAGCATAACCCGCAAGCTATGCCCGTTCAAGTTATCTTCCCTATTTAAGTTGATATTCGCGATAAGCTCAATGACACCCTAACCGGCATAGTGAGTTTTGATCATCAAGAAATGATGATACTGCATGAGTTATGTGTCAATAAATACGGTGGTGGCTATTGAGAATCAGTATCACTCGGTTGAGTTTGAATGGTCACTACCTGGGGTGGAGTGGAATCAGGCGGGTAGCGCAAAATGAGATCCACTCGGCGATTTTCCTGAGGTGCGAGGGTCAGGGTGGCTAATGGGTCAGCCTTCTGTCCGCGCAGCTGCACCAAATGCATATTCCGAATGCGGGGTAGTCCCTGGTCATCACGGTGACGAATCTGGATCGGACCTCGGAAAAAGGTGCGCTCGGGAGGCGGATCAAAAAACTGCAGCCCCTCGGTCGACAGCGTGTCTTCTTTAATGGGTGTTTCAAAGGTCACGGTCACGGTCTGTGGGCTGTCTGTGGGATTGTGTAAGGGGAAGGACAGATTGTACTTGACGCCGTAGTTGCCGTGGGATTGATAGGCAGTATCTCCATAGCGAACCAGCATTTCAGCACTTTGGTTTTGGTCTGTCCCCAGCTGCCCCGCATAGAGGGTGCTAATGCCATAGGAAACGGTGTTTCCTGATGCCGGAATTGTCAGGGTTTCAGCATCAGGATCGGTGACGGTGGCCGTCCAGCTGGCGCCCTGGGCCACTCCGGCCACACGGCTGTAGATCACCTCGCCCGGATTGTCAGTAATGGGGGTGGGGGTGCGATCGCGAGGTCCGGCCACCCCCGATGTCTCTAAGATGGTTTCCCACTGAGCCAGCGTGGGGGCATTCTCATTGTCGTTGCCATCCACATTGGCAAACTCGGCCAAACTAGCTAGATAAACCGGGCCGTTACTCTCTAGCTCAATCAGAGTGGAGCGACCGTTGATCGGTGGGTCAAATTCTGCAACTGGAATGGGAGCATTGAGCAACAGAGCGTTGTCACCGGGGGGAATCACCAGCTGCGACGGAATCATCTCCTGACGCCGTCCTTGAATTAAATCTCCCATGGCTCGACTGCCCGGACCGGCAAATACTGGATTGCGTGGAGAAAAGAGTACCGCACTGGGCATCGAAATAAACGGGGCATCTGGCTGGCTTAGATAGCTGGCCCCCGCTAGCACATTGACGGTCACGGTTTCTACACCAGGGTTATGGACCAGAATGGCCACATACATAGAACTCAGGTCGTCTGGATCATCTGCTCGGTAAACATGGTGGGCAAATATATCAAACCGACCGTCAAACACAAAATCTAGATGGGCCTCTGGCTGCTCCATCCCCTCCGGTGGAAAGGTGGATAGCAAAATGCCAGGGTCACCAATCAGTTCAGGGCTGTTGCTATTAAAAACCGGCACCGTGTCTAGCTGAGCCGGCAGCGGTCTGACGTCTTGAGGGCGAACAATTTGTGGAGGAGTTTGGGCAATCAGGGGAATGAGCATGGGGGCGAGAGCAAAGAACACAAAAGGGAGCCAAAACGATTATCTAACATCGTTGAGACCCGTAGTTGAGGCCCTATTAGCCTATCAATAGGCTGAATTCAAATACTCAACAATTTTTAGAAAGTCAAACTCAATCACCGACTGGTTTGCCGGTGTGATTAACGGTACGTGGACAAACACGGCATTGGCTGGGCGATTGAGCACTCGATAATAGAGGCGGTTACACACAAAGTTGCCAGCGTCATCGCTAATGTGGGTGTGGATCGTATTTTTGACCAGTGTTTGCAGGTTTACCGGCGTTGCCAATCGGCAGTCTTTATAGGTGCCCCACTGTTCTATCGTCAGCGTCTTACGGGTTTCTGCCATACCGCAGCAGATGACGGCTTTAGGCCGATACTGAACAATGTGGCTGATCACCTGGATCGGTGCCAGGTCAAAGTTTACCGGCAGCCATCGTAGAGAAATAACATTTTTGGGTAGCTTGGCCGCTACTCGTTCAAGCAGCACATCGCTAGCATTTAAGCCTTGATGGGCTTTCCACGGTCGAAAACTGGTGATTAATAGGGGTGAGGCCATGGTCCAGCGGGCGTTTTCTTTCACCATTTTTCCGTAAACAGGGTGCGACCGTAACAAAGCTTGTGTCTAAATTTTTTGTCCCTTGCCGCGATCTGATTAAACGCTATTTCAGCTGAGCCGATAGTATAGAGCAGTCATCGTCTACCTTGAAAAGACCTATGCCAACCATCGCTGTAATTGATTACGACATGGGCAACCTGCACTCGGCCTGCAAAGGGCTGGAGTTTGCTGGGGCCACCCCGATAGTGACCGATCAGCCTGAGGTGCTCCATCAGGCCGATGGGGTGGTGCTACCTGGGGTGGGCGCGTTTGACCCGGCGATGCGTCATCTGTGCGATCGCAACCTGACCCAGCCCATCCGTAATGTCATTGCCAGTGGTAAACCCTTTCTCGGCATTTGCGTCGGTCTACAGCTTTTGTTTGAAGCCTCTGAAGAAGGCGTTGAGCCCGGCATTGGTGTGCTCAAGGGCAGCCTGCGTAAGTTTAAGCCAGAGCCCGGCATTACGATTCCCCACATGGGGTGGAATCAGCTACAGCTGACCCAGCCCAACCATCCTCTCTGGGCAACAATTTCGTCTGACGAGTGGGTTTATTTTGTCCACTCCTACTACGCTGAGACCATAGACCCGACTATTGTGGCCGCCACCGTAACCCACGGCAGTCAAACCGTCACAGCAGCGGTTACTAAAGATAATTTAATGGCGGTGCAGTTTCACCCAGAAAAGTCTGCTAAAACCGGGCTACAGCTGCTGGCCAATTTTGTTGAAATGGTCAAACAGCCCGTCGCGGTTGGTTAGACGCTCCATGGTCTCTAAACCCTACCAGCGCATTGCCATTCAAGAATGCGGTGAACCCCTGGTGCCTATTCCCCTAGAGCAGTTTACCGTGGTGACTCCCCACCCCTATGCAGCGCTGGGGGCTCCCTATGGCGAGCACTCTCCTTACTATGTCAGAGCAGGCATACTCAAAGCACTAGGGCAGGCGCAACACCATCTACAAACCCATAAACCCGGCTGGCAGATTCAAATTTTTGATGCCTACCGCCCCATCGCCGTGCAGCAGTTTATGGTGGACTACACCTACGCGCAGCTGCTAGAGAGCTGGCAGCGGGAACATGCGGCCCAAACCGCCCCTAAAGACAAACTATTAACCCAGGTGTATCAGTTTTGGGCCGCCCCGAGCCATGATGCGGCTACGCCACCGCCCCACAGCACCGGTGCTGCCATCGACATTACCCTGGTTGACGACCGACAACAGGGGGTGGATATGGGGTCCGCCATTGACGAAATTTCTGAGCGTTCTTACCCCAACCATTTTGCTGATAAGTCCGAGGGTAAACGTTTTCATCACCATCGCACCCTGTTAGCCCAGGCGATGCAGACGGCTGGTTTTTATCAGCACCCCCATGAATGGTGGCACTTTTCCCTAGGCGATCAGCTATGGGCCTGGCTCAGCAACCATTCTGTGGCCCGCTATGGTCGCGCTGACTAAGACCGACTTTTAAGACTGACTTTATTTACCAATTATTAAGTGATCATACATAGTGAATATGCATAAAAGTTCGAGCGATATACAGAGTTACTAGTAGTTGCTTGGTGAATCGTGATGGTATCTCAGCCCGATCTAAATCAAAGAGCCTACTATGTTCTAGTTTCTGAATGGGGAACTCGAACCGTGGTTTCCGTGCATGCCAACAGCGTCCACTCTGCCGAAAAGATAGCCCGGCAAAATGCTGGTAAAAAAGACGGCTGGGAAGGCATTCATAAGGTTTACAACGCCTTTCCAGCGAATACAGACAACTAAGAAGAGTGTTGAGTGATGAGTTAAAAGCTGTTTGATACCGACTCACCTATCGAAGGAAATCAGTTCAAAATTCAAAACTCTACCCCCCAACCACCTGCTTTAACACGGTCTGTAGCTTCTCCGTCGCCATTCTGGCCCCGTAGGCGGTTACCAGTTGGGCAGAGGCTTTGGAGCCCAGCTCGCCAGCGTTGACCCAGCTTAATCCGTGGGTAAGGCCATAGAGAACGCCGCCGGCATACATATCGCCTGCGCCAACGGTGTCAATGGCGGTTACTGGGTAAGGGGCAATTTCCAACAGCTGTTCGCCATCAAAAATAATCGACCCCTCTGGACCTCGGGTGATGGCAAAGGTTTTGGCCAGGGTTTTGATGTGCTCAATGGCCGTGGCAAGATCCTCGGTGTCTGCCATCAAGAGCGCTTCGGACTCATTGGCAAATAGCAGATCGACGCCGTTGCCAATCATCTCCAATAGCCCTGGCTTAAAGAATTTCACCATATTAAAGTCCGATAGAGACATGGCCACCTTGCGTCCGGCATCTTGGGCTAGCTGGCTGGCTTTGATGGCAGCTTGTTTGCTAGTCTCACCACTGACCAAAAACCCTTCAATATAGGTGTAGACAGCCTCCGTAATGGCATCAGGGTTAAGATCCGTCTCAGACAGCTGGGATGAAATGCCTAAAAATGTGCCCATGGTGCGGTCGGCATCGGGGGTGACCAGCACCAGACATTTACCCGTAATGCCAGCGTCTGGGCTATGGCTGGATAGATTGGTGTCTACTCCGCAGTCCACCAGGTCTTGGGTATAAAACTGACCGTACTCGTCATTGGCCACCTTGCAGCTATAAAAGGTTTTACCCCCCAGCTGACTGATGGCAATCAGCGTATTGGCGGCTGAACCACCGCAGGAGCGTTTGGTTTTATGGTTGTTGAGCTGTGCGATCGCAGTATTCTGAACCGCCTCATCCAGCAGCGTCATCACCCCTTTATCCATACCGATGGCCGTCAGGGTCTCCACCGATAGCGGGCATTCTATATCGACCAGCGCGTTACCAAGGCCATAAACGTCATACTTCGGTGGATTGCTGGGCATAGGAGTGTGGAGTATCCAATATTTTGCCCGCCCATTATCCCGCTCATCACTGTAGGTGGCAATGGGGCAGCCGGTAATCGATTGGCTTCATGGCCTCCCTTGGATAAGCCAGACAAACCTTAAAGAAACTATCGGGTTTCTACGAACGTTCCGGACACTTTTTGATACGTCAAGGAAAAGGTGGAGACTTCAGCCGTTTCCGATGTGTCTCCCCTAACGAGAGATCGTTATTTTTTACGACCTGTCCGCCCTATTGCCCCAAGGGACTATGAATAGTTTGTTCAATCGGTTTTCAAAACGCTGGTCCTTCAATGCGTTATTGATCGTGAGCTTTTTAGCCGTCCTGGCCCCCCAGGCTTTGGCTCAAAGCCCCACCGATCAAATTCCCATTTCCACCGAGCTGTTCTCAGCCATCAACACCCTTTGGCTGATTATCGCTGCGATGCTTGTATTCTTTATGAATGCAGGGTTTGCCATGCTCGAAGCCGGTGTTTGCCGAACTGAAAATGCCACCAATGTTTTAGCTAAAAACCTGATTGTCTTTTGCATTTCAGCAACAGCATTTTTTATCTTTGGCTTTCGCTTTATGTTTGGCGACAGCGGTAGCCCAATAGTTGGTCAGGTGGGCATTTTTGTCGACTCTTTGTTTCCGTCTGAAGCAGACTTAAACCCATTTCCCCAGGGGTTTGAATACTTAAGAACGTTTTGGGGCAATCGGTCCTTTGCAGCCATCTTCTTTTTTCAATTATCCTTTGCTGGCACCGCTGCTACCATTGTCTCGGGAGCCGTAGCAGAACGCATTAAATTTTGGGCCTTTACTCTCTTTAGCTTTATCCTCGTTGGGTTTATCTACCCCTTAGTGGGGTACTGGGCCTGGGGCGAGAATGGCTGGCTGGCCAGTGCACTTAACTTTCAGGATTTTGCCGGTTCAACCGTTATTCACTGCGTTGGCGGAACAGCGGCACTGGTGGGAGCTTGGTTACTAAGACCCAGAGATGGAAAATTTGGCTATGACGCCGAGACAGAAAGCTTTCCCTATGGAGAAGACACTGAGTACTTTGAACCCTGTAATCCAGGGTTTACAACCCTGGGATGTATGATTTTGTGGGTGGGCTGGTTTGGCTTTAACGGCGGCTCCACCCGACATTTAGACTATGTGCCCCACGTCATCTTGACCACCATGTTTGCCTCCACCACTGGCGGTCTGGGGGTTTTACTCTACAGCCCACTAGTGACAGGATATAAAGTCAAACTGTCATCCATTATCAATGGCGTTTTAGGCGGTCTAGTCAGCATCACAGCGTCTTCGGCCTATGTCGATATTTTAGGCGCCTGCATCATTGGTGCCATTGGCGGTGTCTGCGTACTGATTGGTGAGAGTTTTCTGGAATCAGACCTGGTGAAAATTGACGATCCGGTTAGCGCTGTCCCTGTACATCTCTTCTGTGGAGTGTGGGGCACAGTGGCTGTGGGCCTTTTTGGCAAAGGATTTTCCCGTGAGTTTAACAGCATCTATTCGATTGCTCAGCAGACAATAAACCAGCTCTTGGGATGTGGCTGTGTGATCTTAGTAACCTTTTTGCTAAGCCTGTTGGCCTGGATGGCCATTGGTCTATTTCTCTCCTATTTCACCCCAGACGTCTACTATCAAAACGTCAAAGATAATCTAGGCATTTTTACCACAGTCAGACGTGGGCTGAGAGTAACCCTAGCGGATGAGAAAAAAGGCAGCGACGCCACAATCATTATGTAGATCAGCTAACGGTGGCTAGTTGATGGCAATCCAGGCTGTGATTAGATTATCTACCTGACTATCTAACACATCCTTTAGCTCACTCTCTCGGATGCCATACTTTTCATACCTTACCCAGTAGCCATCCTTAGCCTTAGCCGTTAGTTCGATAGCAAACGATGTCGGCTTGTCATCAGCATGGGGGTCATTCCCCTGAAAAGCTCCGTAATTGTACAGACTGATAGACATCTTGTTCGATTTCTTCTGCCAGAGGTGATCACAGCAGTTAAATACTGCTGTACTAGCTGGGAGTTTTCGCCAGCCCTTACTTTTAAGCCATTGAGCCAAAATTGAAAGAGTTGATGTTCGTGTGATCGATTTCCGCATTTGAGGTGTCAACAGTTACCAAACGTACATGTTGTCTTGAATACACATAAGGTAAAACCTCTATATAGAGTCGAGCTTTTAGCGACACCAGAAATCTGTAAACTTGCGTATGCTAGCCAGCAAAATTGCGTAGTTATACTGATAGTTAAGGGAAATTACGCAAAAGATGCATGGCCACCAACGAGAACCAGCAACCCCAGGCATTGTCGGACAGGTTTAGTGATGAGGGGCCATTGGGTAGCCACCCAGCCGTTACGCTAACTCAGCTCTTCTAACGTTTCTCGAGCGGCAGGGCAGTTCTCATTGGGGTTATCGTAATCTTCGAAAAAGCTTTGTAGTAATGGCCTAATTTCTTGTGGCTCGCCAGATGTGTTGCGATTTTTCTCCCAAATGCCAAACAGAAATTGAGCTTCCTCAAAGTACTCTGACTCAGTCCCTTCAGGAATCTGGCAAAGTCGGTCAAAGGCCGTACTAAAGCGTCCCTCTGTTGCCTTGATGATGGCCGTTTCATAGAGAGAACTATCTAACTGCTCCTGGCAAAATGCTGACCATTCATTACCGCTCTGTTCTTTATGTACAGACAGTCTTTCAAATACGGCTTCAGGGTCAGCATCGGTATTCTGGCAAGCATCGTCAGTTGCTGACACACGGCCAATTTGCTGGGGGTCAGCGTCAGGCTTAAGTATAAAGTAGGCAACAACCGCCAGCCCTGACAAAATCAGGGCTATTGTCGACAAAAATATCGAAGGACCGGAAGCATCCCTTTGTATATCTCGTTTACGCATTTTTTACTGTTTAGATATTTCGTCAGCCTTTCAGAAATCTCTTTCAACCTGTGTAAACGATAAAATCTAAGGAGTTTGGCACTTAGCATCCCGTAGAAACAATCGCTGATAACCTGCCTGTCTCGATAACTCCCCTATAGAAGTACTGATCTAAAGATGCTTTACCCAAATGTGGTTTAGTTAATTTATATTTTCCATCTCAAAAATGAGAATCCGTACATCATGGTATTTTTTGTATAAAAATGTGTTTGGGTATGGTGTAGATAACTTTTGTCTAAACAGCTACACTTTAATGTGGAGATATGTGCTCTCTCATTTTTTAACGCACGGTGATACCGTGACTAGTGAAACCTTCGAACGGTCGAGCTTATAAACAAAAGTCGACTAGACTAATGGCAGATAACTAATGCCTTAATCACTGCATTTTGCTATGAGAAAGAACAACTCTACACCTTTCTAAAACTGGCGAAGGACGATGAAATTGAAGCGGTGCAGATGTTAAGAAAATGGCATCGGCAACAGGTTGATAAATAGGCATGCTGACCAATCTACAATTCAAAGATGTAGGTTAGGATTGGGGCATTGCTGAGGCTTAGATTACCTTGGCATTGCTGCTCCTTGGACTCACTCGGTCTGTCAAAGGTCGCTATATTGTTACGGCTCCAGGCTGGTGCATTCCCTAAAGCAGCAATTGCTTAAACTCTTCGTTTGCTGCAGAATCTATGAAATCTGATAACCAATCTAAGGAACAAGAACTCAAAGAGTGGGAAACCAACCTCAGGGATCGTGAGATTAAGGTGCGGATGCGTGAGCTGGAATCTGAGATAGAGGCTGCGGCACCGGCTAAAGTCAAACGTGAAGAAGCTTCAGGCGTAGCCGGTCTGCCAAAATTTGTGCAGTTTACTCTAATTGTCGTGGGTGTCATCATAACTGCACGACTACTTTCCTGGTTGGCAGGTGTGCTTTTATTGGCCGCGGCTGGCTGGGTGCTGTATAAGCTATTTTTTGAGCGCGATCGCAACTAACCACCACGTCACCACCCCGGTCGCATTTATGGCTGCTGCCCCAATCTATTTACCCATGACGACAGCCCTACGCAAAGCAGTCGGTCTGCTAGACCCAGGTCACGCAGAGCTAAAGGCAACTGTATTAAGACAGTGCGATCGCATCGCCAACCCAACACTGCGGATCGCTGTTTTTGGCCCCTTTAATTACGGAAAATCCACCCTGCTCAATGCCCTGCTGGGGGAAAAAGCACTGCCCATTGATTTAGTCCCCACCACTGGCGCGGCAATCACCGTTCACTATGGCCCTGAGCTAACCAGTCGCATTACCCTAACCGACGGGCGTATTTTAGAAGAACCCGGCACAGATCTGCTGCAGCGCTACGCCACCCTGGATGAACAACGCCGTCTGCGTCAGGAGGTGGCCGCTGTAACAGTATGCTGCCCCCATCCATTGCTGCAGTCAGGGGTGGAGCTGATCGATTTGCCCGGAACCGACGACCAGGACGCCCAAAATCAGCTGGTTTACACCACACTGCTAGAGGCAGATGTGGTCATTCAGCTGTTGGATGGTCGTAAGCTTATGACCCTAACGGAGCGAGAACATCTGCAAGACTGGCTGATGGGGCGCGGCATAACAACCGTGCTATTTGTGATAAATTTTCTCAATCTGATGGAGCCGGAAGAGGGCAACCAGGTGATGTCTCGCCTGCGTTGTCTAGCCCAAGATTTTCGTGCCACGCTGCCGGATGGGGTGAGTAACCTCTATGCGGTAGATGCACTCCCAGCCCTGCGGGCACGACTAAAAGGAGATATGGCAGCGGCCACCCAGACGGGGCTCCCAGCATTGGAATCGGCGTTGCACACCCTGGTGCAGGTCCGACCCCCGCAGCTGGCCACCCACCGGATACCGCGATTATTACCCCTAGTAGAGCAAGTGCAGCAAAACTTACAGCAGCAGCTTAAAACAGAAGCTCAACCCGACACCCGTCAGGCGGTCATTCAGCAGCGAGCCCAGACGCTGATTCAAGCAGGGTTTCAACAAAGTGTTAGTGATTTACAAAACTGGCTGCAGTTAAACAATCTGTTGCAAAACTATCAACAAAGTTTTGCCATCGCTTTGCACAATGATACTGCCGCTCAGTGGCTAGAAGAGATACTACAGCCGGTTTGGAAACAAAAAAAGCGGGCCGTCACAGAATGGGTCCACAAAGCCTGCAACTTTTTTGAGCTGCCGCGCCCAGTGGATTTATGGGTGGGATGGCAGTCTGTGCAACAGCCCGAA